>ERZ773259.1915-NODE-1915-length-15089-cov-3.147732_pt1 | contig 15089 bp, 14 predicted proteins | sample MGYA00511961_ERZ773259 | MGnify/ENA primary metagenome ERZ773259 (study PRJEB29015, sample SAMEA2737775) | human gut metagenome | biome: human gut; feature: human-associated habitat; material: faeces | place: China | collected 2012 ...
AAGCCAGACCGCCCAAAAAGCCGGCAGCCACCAAACAGACTGCAGCCCTTTTCAGGGGTCTGACCATCCGGATGTCTGAAAAGTTTTTTCTATTCATCCACATCAGAGTTCTCCAAAATGTTCCTTATCTACATCAAAATCCACCTGCAGGGTTACCGTGAATACGGTACCGTTTAAGTCGCTCTTTACCGTAATGGTCCCGCCATGCATGTCTACGATATTTTTTACAATAGCAAGTCCAAGCCCGGTTCCGCCGGTGTGGGTGGAGCGGGACTGCTCAACCCGGTAGAATTTGTCAAAGATCAGGGGAAGCTCCTCCGCCGGGATCACATAACCATAGTTGGTCACGGAAACCTGTACCTCATCGGTATCAGCCATGACCTTCACCAGGATCCGTTTGCCCTCCGCGCCATACTTGATGGCATTGCCGATCAGGTTATCAAACAGACGGGCCAGAAGGTTGCCGTCTGCCGTGATCATCTTGGCCGGCACATTGCTCTGGAGCTCATAGGAAAGGCCCTTGTTGGCAAAATTCGGGTAGGATTCCTCTAAAAGCTGTCCCAGAAGCTTGACGATATCTACCTTGGACACGTGCATGGCCAGCTTTCCGTAATTCATCTTAGTGAATCCGAACAGATCCTCAATGAGCTTTTCCAGACGCTTGGCCTTGCTGTAGGCAATGTCTATGTATTTTTTCTGCATCTCTGGCGGCAGGACTACCGGGCCGGATAACAGCTCCAGATAGCCGATGATGGAAGTCAGCGGTGTGCGCAGGTCGTGAGCCACATTGGTGATCAGCTCATTTTTGGTGCGCTCAGATTCGCGTTCCTTATCCATCAGGCGGCGGATATCCTCCACCATCTTATTTAAGTTGGAAGCCATGGAAGAAAACTCGTCATCCCCCACTACTTCCACCTGCGTATTTAAGTCTCCGTCGGAAATTCGTTCTATCGCATCGGAAATATGGCTGATATAGGCAGCAGATTTTTCCTGAAGAAGCAGAAATGTCACAGCAAAAGCCAGAATGCCGACAAGCACATAAACCAGAACCACCACTACATCCGACTGCGCCACCATATTTAAGAAAGCGCTGGACTGCTCGGAGCGTTTCGCATACTCGGCCAGCATGGTCAGGTTTGTGACCAGGAACACATCGATGAGGCAGGCTACCAGGGTGCTGTAGATGATGTTGGCTATGACCCGCGTATGATAGCGGTGGCTTAAATCACTTTTTCTGCCGTTATTTTTCAATTTTGTATCCTACCCCCCACACTGTGGTGATGATCTTGTCCTGGCGCTCGTCTTCCTTCATCTTACCGCGAAGGCGACGAATATGTACCATAACAGTGTTGTTGGCTTCATAGACCTTCTCATTCCAGACCTTCTCAAAGATTTCATCCGTGCTGAACACCTTGCCAGGGTTGGAGGCCAGAAGATAAAGGATGTCAAACTCGATCGGGGTCAGCTTGACTTCTTCATCGTACACCGTCACCTTGTGGTTGTCTTTATTGATCGTAAGGCCTCGGATGCTGATCTCGTTCTTTACGGTCTCATGCACATTGCTGTTCGGGTTTAACTGGGTGTAGCGGCGCAGCTGGGATTTGACCCGGGCTGTGAGTTCCAGCGGGTTGAACGGCTTTACCACGTAATCATCCGCGCCGGTTCCCAGGCCCAGGATCTTATCCAGATCGGTGGACTTGGCACTCAGCATGATGATCGGAATGTTGTTGGTCTCACGGATCTTCTTGCACATCTCCAGGCCGTTCATACCCGGCATCATAATATCCAGAAGGCAAAGATGAATATCCTCCTTATTTAATATATCCAGACCGTCCTGGGCATTGGATGCCTTAAATACCTTATAGCCGTCGCTGACCAGATAAATTTCTACCAGATCCGCAATCTCCTGTTCATCGTCTACTACCAGAATATTGGTTTCTGCCATGACTGATTCCTCCTCGTGTATCTATCGTTATTCGGGAAACCGCCAGGTTATGCGGATCCCGTTTTATTCTTTCTCTAGTGTACCATAAAAGAAGCCTTCCCGTCTTACTTTTTTATTACATTTCCGGTAAGAACAGGAACGAAAAAAGAGAGCGCACGCGGTTTTCTACGCTGCACTCCCTCTTCAGGCATGTTTTAATTTTGTGCCGGATCTGCCATAAGCTTTAACAGATCATCGTATTTCATCTGAAGGTATTCCTTCCATGCGCTTTCATTTACGAACGGATTCTCACCCGGATGCTCAATCATATACTGGCGCTTATTCAAAAGGTCTACATTGTTTGTATGGTTTGGCATAAAAATGTCGACCTTTTCATTAATGACTTTTCGGATAGACTCCAGATAAATCTGGCGGCGGTTGAAAGCGGTATCACCGATTTCCAAAAGATAAGACTTCTGAAGTGTATTGAAACCAAAACCGCCATAATAGCCCACACGCTTTATTTCTTTCCCGTCTGTCACATCAAAGAAACAGGAAATCACACCGTCCGTATGGCCTGAAGCCAGATGGAATGTTACGTTTGTGCCTCCAAAATTGATTACGTCCCCTTCCTGAATCTCAACATCCGGAGTAAACAGTTCATCCATATAATCTGTGCTCTCATGGATCAGGGCAAGTTCCGGGTGCTCCCGATACATTCTGGCATCCGGTTCCCCCAGATAAATTTTAGTACCGAACATCCGCCGGAAGAAATTCACGGCACCAATGTGGTCTACATGACCGTGAGATAAAACCAGCCACTTTACATCGGACGGATGAAAACCTGCTTCCCAGATTGCGTTGATCAGCATGGCTGTCGCTCCGTTTCCGCAGTTTCCTGCGTCAAACAGAAGCAGGCCATGGCCGGTATCCACAACATGGGCACATACCCAACTGTCTCCTACATACCAGAGGTTTCCGTACATCTGAAATGGTTTCACATAGCGTGACTCCTGATTGATCCAGTAACGGGACATGGGATTCTCCAGAAGCTTTGCCTGTCTTGCTTTATATTCTTCATATTCAGAACGCATTGACATCTTATCTTTCCTCCTACTTCTCCCTGATTAGTACAGCGGGAACAAAATCTGTGCGGAAAGCGCGGTACTGATTGCTGCAAGAATCATATATGGGAAGGTAAATTTCATAACCTTTAACGGGTTGTAGCCACCGGCCGCGAAGCAGACAGCAGCCTCACCGGAACCGGACGGGAAGCCCAGCGCATAATAGTTGCAGGTACCGATGATCAGAACCAGACCTCTCGGATCCCAACCGGCAGCCAGTGCTACAGATGCCGCGATCGGGATCAGCACGGACTGAGTTGCCATGTTGGACAGGAAGGTGGTCATAATAACGGTTGCAAAAGAGAATACAAACATAACGGTTACAGAACTCGGATTCTCGCCAAGAATGGATAAAATCGCGTTTCCGATCATATCACCAGCACCGGTGGAACCGAGGGCGTCTGCCACGATCAGAACGCCAGCCAGCATCCAGGTCATATCCGCAGTCAGGCCTTTTACTGCCTCCGGAACGGAAACTACTTTAGTGTAGATCAGAACCAGAACGCCTGCGGCCGGAGCCAGATAAAGCATATTGCCAGTGTACTTGTTTAACAGCATCAGTAGCATAACGACTACGAATACTCCGTATACAATCATTTCCTGCGCATCGGTGAGCTGTTTTTCGGTGGATGTTTTCTTCAGGGCATCCTGATTGATTCCTTCTTCCTTCGGCATCAGCTTCCATGCGAACAGGCAGTAAATGGTCAGTACCACCATCGGGATGATGGCAACCTTGAAGGGATCCAGCATGGAAAGCATATACTCCGGATGATCACCGATGACTCCCTCATACATACCGTTTAAGGTAGCAAAGGTGGTAGCACCCAGGCCCACCGGGAAACGGAATTTACATCCGACCATAACACCAAGAAGCGGAAGAAGCAGACGCTTCGGTGTAATATCTCCGGCATTGTCCAGGGTTAACAGGAAAATAACCAGAATGGAGATTGCTGCGGTTGTCGGGATAAACTGAGCCATTACCATGCCGACTGCATAGAAAACAAGAATCAGGACGGTTCCGCGTTTTCCCTTTGCTGCGTTCAGCACGCTGCTGATCTTCATAACCAGACTGGTCTTGCCAAGTGCGCCACTGAGTACCAGCATCGGCGCGATCAATACAACAATCTTGTTTCCAAATCCGCCAAACGCCTTCGGAATATCTACGATTCCGAACATAGCCAGCAGCAGACAGCAGGTCATGGTGGTAACGCCGAACGGCACTTTGTTCCAGATGAACATCACCATCATGAACAGTGTAATCGCAAGTACAATATACATTTCCATGTTCTCTTCTCCTTTGAATGCTTTCTCTCTGTTACTTCATCATCGCGCGTACCTGGCGCACACGCTCTTCCACGAACTGTTTCCAGATGGTGTCATCCAAAAACGGCTGAGACTCGTCGGTGTACTGTCCGGCCCGGTCTGTGATCTCGATCTGGTTCGGATGACTCGGCAGGGCAATGTCTACATGGATATTGCCGACCTTCTCCGCGTCTGCCAGGAAGCGGTCACGCAGGTCCGGAGTCAGATACTCACTCTGAGCGTAATACTTGTCATTCATGGTGTTGGCGCCCACACCGCCGTGCATGCCCACCACATAGCGCTCTCCGTTTGCCGGGTTAGTCACTTCCCAGAAGAAGGAGGTGCAGCCAATGGTGTGACCCGGAGTCAGCATGCTGTGTATGGTGACATTGCCCAGGGTAATCGGCTCCTCATCGGAATAGAAACAATCCGGCTCGAAATACTGCGGATGGGAATCCTTGTCGATGTCGATGGTCTCCTTCGGGCAGGCCTTCATGAATTCCCAGTCCTCTTTAGACATGTACATCTCTGCGCCGGTCAGCTTTTTCATGATAGCTGCGGCTCCACAGTGATCAAAGTGCGCGTGGCTGATGAGTATCTTTTTGATCTGCTCCGGACGATAGCCCAGACGGTAGATGGAATCCACCAGCATGTAAGCACTCTCCGCGATTGCCGTGTCGATGAGGATCAGCCCGTCCCCTGTGTCAATTAAATAACAGCCCACCCAGGTCTGTCCTGCTACATACCAGGTCTGCGGCGCAACCTGGAACGGTTTGATTGCCAGTTCCCACGGACGGTAAGCCAGGGTAGCTACCGGATCCTTGGTCGGCGGTGTACAACGAAATGCCATTTGAATATTCCCCTTTCACTCTGCTCTTTATTTCTCATTTTCTGCTTGAGTTCTTTGTATGGTCCTAGTATAATTGAGAAATATTCTTAATTCAACTTATGTGTTTTTATTCAAAATCTTAGTTAAATTAATAGTTTTTCATTAAAATCCGGGTTTTTGCATTGTCAGATAATTAACAGAGTGGAGGAATTGTTTTTTATGGATCTGAGACAAATCGAGTACATCATTGCCATTGAACAGGAGGAAAGCATCTCCAAAGCGGCAGAAAAATTATTTATCACCCAGTCTGCTTTAAACCAGCAGCTTCTAAAACTGGAGAAAGAGCTTGGCATGCCGCTCTTTGAACGAAAAAAACGCCAGATGATCCCCACCGTTGCCGGCCGGATCTATCTGGCGACTGCCCATCAGATGATGGATATGAAACAGGAAACGTATAAGATTATTCATGATATTGCGGATGAGACCGTGGGAGAGATTGCGCTGGCCTACACCCCGCTGCGAGGTTCTCTGATGTTTTCAGACATTTATCCCATATTTCATGAACGTTATCCGGGAATTACGTTTAAAATTCATGAAGGACACATCAAAAAGATGGAACAGCTTCTCCTGCAAAAAGAGGTCACGCTGGCCTGTACTGCTTATGCCACTGATCATAAGCATGCAGATCTGGAATACTGTGTATCCAAATCAGAATATCAGATTCTGGCTATGCCAGCTTCACACCCTCTTGCAAAGCCAGCCGGAACAGACAGCTGGAAAACGCTCCCTGAGATAGATTTTTCTCTACTTCGTCAGGAACTCTTCTGCCTTCCGGGCCGTGATACCTTAAGCCGCGCACTGGCAGACCGAACCTTCCTTTACCATAATATAAAACCTCATATTCTCTTCGAAACGGCCAACAACCACACCCTACTGAATATGGTAAAAAAGCAGCAATGTCTGGCATTCCTGCCTCAGTCTTACGCACAGCAGGATCCGGACATTGTGTTTTTCTCCGTAGCTCCATATGAAATGTGGCATCGGGGAATTGCCTATTTGAAAGGTACTTATTTAAGCAGACCAGAAAAATATCTGGTTGAACTGGTAAAAAACTACGAAAAATAGTTCTTCTACAAGCTCTGTCCCTCTGCCGGTACAAACACCCGGGTGTTGTGTACATCATCCTGCTTTACAGCGGCCTTCGCCATGGCTATGGCCTCCTCGCAGAACTGCTGCTGGGCGGTTACAAGCACCTTGCCCCGCTTGTCAATCTTTTCGTAGGTGCCATCCGGCTGCAGGATATGGGCTTTCACATTGTCCTCCAGCTGCACCTTTAGGATGTGGATGACCTGCTCTTTTAAAGCCGGGTCTTCCACCGGGAACATGATCTCCACGCGCTTGTCCAGATTGCGCGGCATCCAGTCCGCGCTTCCCATGTAGACCTCCGGACTTCCGCCGTTCTCAAAGTAGAAGATGCGGGCGTGCTCCAGGAAGTTTCCGACAATAGAATGAACGCTGATATTTTCGCTGAGGCCCGGCACGCCTGCCTTCAGACAGCAGATGCCGCGGACTACCAGCTCAATCTTCACACCGGCGCAGGACGCCTCGTACAGGCAGGCAATGATCTCCCGGTCACACAGGGAGTTCATCTTCGCCATAATGTGGGCCGGTTTGCCCTCACGCGCACGCATGGTTTCCCTGCGGATCATGCGGACGCAGCGGTTTCTCAGCCACAGCGGAGCCAGGATCAGGCGGTTCCAGGTCGGCGGCTCAGAATAGCCGGACAGCATATTAAATACCGCGGTAGCATCCTCACCGATTAATGGATGACAGGTCATAAGGCCACAGTCCGTATACAGTTTTGCCGTAGAATCGTTATAGTTACCGGTTCCCAGATGTACATAGCGACGGATGCCGTCTTCCTCGCGGCGCACTACCAGCGTAATCTTGCAGTGGGTCTTTAAACCCACCAGGCCGTAGATAACATGGCATCCGGCCTTCTCTAACTTCTTTGCCCAGTTGATGTTGTTCTCCTCATCAAACCGCGCCTTCAATTCCACCAGAACCGATACCTGCTTGCCGTTTTCCGCCGCCTCAGCCAGGGCCGCCACGATCGGAGAATGGCCGCTGACGCGGTACAAGGTCTGCTTGATGGCCAGCACATCCGGGTCTTTTGCCGCTCTCTGCACCAGATTTACCACCGGGTCAAAGGTCTGGTATGGATGATGCAGGAGAATATCACCTTTTCGGATATTGGTAAAAATGTCATCTTCATTCATAAAGGCCGGAACCGGCTGCGGTGTATAGGAGGGCTCCTTTAAGTGGTCAAAGCCGCTCATGCCATACATCTTCATGAGGAATGTAAGATCCAGCGGGCCGCTGATCTCGTAAATATCCTCAGTGCTGACAGAAAGCTCCCTCTTTAAGATCTTAAGCAGACGCTTGTCTACCTTTTCCTCAACCTCCAGACGGATGACTTCACCCCACTGGCGCTTTTTCAGCTGCTTCTGGATTTCCTCCAGCAAATCCTCTGCCTCTTCCTCATCCAGCGTAAAGTCCGCGTTTCTCATGATCCGGAACGGATGAGCAGCGACAATGTTGTAGTTTAAAAACAGATCCTTGATGTTGCGCTCAATAACTTCCTCTAACAGGATTACCCTGCGCTCACCATCCGGTCCTGCCGGAAGCTCCACGATTCGCGGCAGCACTGACGGAACCTGCACCATGGCAAATTCCAGTTCCTCATCCCGGCTGTCCTTTTTCTGCACCAGTGCCGCAATATTTAAGGACTTGTTGCGGATAAGCGGGAACGGGCGGGAGGAATCCACTGCCATAGGCGTCAGTACCGGATAAACATCCTCATGGAAGAACTTGTCCACAAAGGCACCATCTGCCTCCGAAAGCTCCTCATGCTCGCAGATGAGCTGCAGTCCCTGCTGCCTCAAGGCCGGAAGCAGAGAACGGTTATAGGTGGAATATTGGAGATTGACCAGCTCATGGGTCTTCTCCCCGATCAGCTCCAGCTGCTGATCGGCTCTTAAGCCTGCAATATCAGCCTTTTTATATTTGGCGTGTACCATGTCCTTTAAGGATGCCACACGCACCATGAAAAACTCATCCAGGTTGGACGATGTAATACTTAAAAACTTCAGTCGCTCAAACAGCGGAATTGCCTTGTCTCTGGCCTCGCCCAGAATACGGAAATCAAATTCCAGCCAGCTCATTTCGCGATTTACATAATTTTCCGATTTCAAATACTTCTCATCAAGCTCCGTCATGGCTTACACCCTCCTTTTCTGTCTTAATACCGGACGGATCCCAAAGATTTCCTCAAAGAACTCGCCCTTGTCCACAATGGATATGGACTCCAGCGTTACATCTGCCGGGCAGTCCGTCTGAATCACCAGCTGTCCGTCCTTCACATTCAGACGGCAGTCCTTTAATTTTCCGGTATGTCCCCGGTCCATGGAATTGGCCAGCCGCAGGATCGCCGTCAGCTTGGCAATGACAATAGAAAGATCCTCCGTGGACACCAGACGGCTGTCCTTGGATGGCTTTGCCGATACCCCCACTTCATTGTAACGGAACTTCTGCTGATGATACTTCACGATATTCGCTACGATCTCACGCTCTACATGGGACAGGCCAATGATCTCGGTTGCCATGATCATATTATAGGCGCATTCATCAGCCCCGCGCATGGTCACAAACTTTCCGCAGGAATGCAGGTTCGCCGCGATCTGCAAAAGCAGCCGCTCCCGCGGTCCCAGGCCATGATACTTTTTCAGGCTGTCGAAGACCTTCAGGGCCGCCTCCTCCACGTTCTGGATATGAGGCATATAACATTTGTAACGCTTTGCCATGTTTCGGGAAGTAACGATGATATCGTTCTCAAAGCTGTGGTTAAAACGGATGAGTTTTTTATCCTCCGCGTATTCCGCCGCCATACCGTCTGTCATGCGGATGCCCGGCACCCAGATAAATTCTGCTCCCGTGATTTCCAGCATACGCTTATAAATAGCGGCTGCCGGGAACATCAGGCTTGCATACTCCTCGTTCACATCAAAAAAGTCTTCCGTCTGCGCGAGAGTCATGCTCTTTAAACGCTCATAAAAACGATTGAATTCCTGGATCGTGATCTGCTCGGAATGCTTTCCCTCTGCCATTTTATAATAAAGGGAAAGGATCGGCTCACCGATGGCAATGAGGTTTTTGATCTCCCGGTCTTTTAAGTACATCTTCCGGTAAGTCACCAGCTCATTGTCGATGAGCTCTGCGATCAGGTTCTGGGCACCCTGCTGGCTCAGCTTCTCATGGGCGATCAGTTCCCGGAGGCGCAGCACGCCAAGCGGCAGGTTCTGGGTGGAAACCAGTGCATCCTTGTCAAACAGGGATGTCTGCATGCTTCCAAAGCCCACATCCACGATTGCCGTGCCGCGCTGGATATTTTTCTGGAACTCCGCGTCCTTTGCCGCAATGGCTTTGTAGCTGATAAAACGCTGCTCCGAATTGCTGATGATCTTTACATCAATTCCGGTCCGCACCCGAAGCTGCTCTAATACGATCTGACTGTTTCTTGCCTCCCGCATGGCGCTGGTGGCATAAGCCCGGTATTCCTTCACCTGATATTCCTTCATGATCCGCACAAAATCCTGCAGAACCTGGCACATCTCCTCCACCAGCCGGTAGCTGATCTTGCCGGTATTGTAGGTATCCTTGCCCAGCGCGATCATATGCTTCACCTGGTCCACTGAGCGGACCGTGCCCTTGTCCGTAATTTCATAAATGCCCAGCTCCAGTTCAAAGGAACCGACATCAATTGCCGCGAATGTCCGTACCATATGCTATTCCTCCTGTTAAAATACTGCCTGTTCTCCCCCCGCAGTGCACGACAGCTGTCCGCATATACAGAACGGTCCGGCAAAACGCACCGCTTCGTGCCCTTTCACCGAACCGTTATGTAAACTGATAGTAACTGTGAAAGCGCAAAACTGTCACATTAATAATTGCCGAGGATTTTAAAATTCTGTGCCTCCGTACCGATGCCCCGCAGTGCATTCTGCACACCTGCATCCTGCAGATTTCCCTCAATATCCACAAAGAACCGGTATTCCCAGTTTTTCCCCGGAATCGGCCGGGATTCGATCATGATCATGTTGACATGATTGAAGATGAAGTTTCCCAGCATGTTATAGAGGGAACCGCTGGTATGCGGCAGTTCAAAGCAGAGACTGATCTTGCCGGCAGCCTTCTGATAGACCTTGCGGTTTGCCAGAATCACAAAGCGGGTCGTATTGCCCTGATTGTTCTGGATGGACGGCTTTAACAGCTCCAGTCCGTACAGCTGCCCCGCGATCTCACTGGCGATCGCTGCCTGGGACTTGTCTCCCTCCTTCACCACGCGCTTTGCGGCCACTGCCGTATTCTCCACGCTGATCTGCTTCAGGCCATTGTCATTTAAAAAGACGGAACACTGCATCAGTGCCTGCGGATGGGAAAATACGGTCTTTACATCCGACAGTCTGGCTCCCGGCACACCAAGCAGCGCATGATTCACCGGAAGAAAGGTTTCTGCCACAATGTAGTTGTCGTAACGGGTCAGCAGATCGTACATGTCGATGACAGCTCCCGCGGAGGAATTCTCAATCGGCATCACCGCGTAATCCGCGTTGCCAAGCTGTACCTCCTTCATGGCGTCCTCGAAGCGTGCCACATGATAGATTTCAGCATCCCTTCCAAAATACTGAATGGCTGCCGCATGGCTGTAGGCACCTTCCACGCCCTGATGCACCACGCGCACTCCCTCTACCGGCAGTCTGTCCAGCTGCTCAAAGCCCAGCTTTGCGGACCGGCCATGCTCTGCCAGGATCGAATACTGGTATTTGCGGCTGATAGACATCATCTGGGAGGACAGCTCCCGCACCGCGATCTGGTTAAAGTCACTGCCTGCCATGGCACTGACCGCCTCCAGCTTCTGCTTCTCGCGCTCTGCGTCATAGACAGCCTTTCCGGTGGCGATCTTGGTCTCTGCCACCTTGCCGCAGATATCCATGCGCTCCTCGAATAATTTTACGATCTGTTTGTCGATCACATCCAATTTATTTCTGCACTCCAGTAAATCCACTGTTTCTCTCCTTTGTCTCTGCCTCTGGCTGCTCACGCCTTTCGTAAACTGCGGCGCTCTTCCTGTTCTTTTACCAGCATTTCTCTGATCCGTGCCTCACTGTAGGCGCCTGCACGTTTCCGGTCTTCTACCGGAAGCTCTTTGATATAAAACGGTTCTCCAAACTCAATCGTCACATATGAAGGACGAATAAACGGAAAATGCTTCTCCAGGATCTCCGCGGTTCCGGTAATGGCCACCGGCACCACCGGGCATCCGGATTTCTCCGCGATCTTTAAGCTTCCCTCCTTAAACGGCAGAAGCTCTGCCGGATCCTTCGCCTTGCAGCGGGTCCCCTCCGGAAAGATCCATATGGAAGAACCGCCTTTTACCTTCTCGATCCCCTCCAGAATGGTCTTTAAGCCCGCCTTGATATCCTTGCGGTCCAGGAACAGACAGTTCACATTGCGCATCCATTCCCGCAAAAGCGGAATCTTTTCCATCTCTTTTTTGGCTATAAAGCCGGTCTGCCCCGGCACTACAATATAACCGGTCACGATATCAAAATAGCTTCTGTGATTTCCCACATACAAAACCGGCATGTCCGGAATGTTCTCCAGTCCTTTCACAGTCAGCGTAGAACCGGTCAGGCGGAACACCATGCGTAGCACCTGCTTTACAACCTGCAGGGCATATTCCTTCTGGCGGTTTTCATCGTTTTTCCAGACACATTTCTCCCCGATCAGAAGCGGCAGCGCGCTTACCAGGAGAAATACGATTACCACCAGCAGGATCAAAATTACTCGTATCATCCCACACCTCGTTTTTCCATAATTACTCCTGTCCAGTATATAAAAAAAGAGGTGCAAAAACAAGTCATTCGCACCTCTTTTTTGGAAATTTGGAAATCCATTCAAATAACAGGCCAGTGGCAAACCACAGCGGCGCAAAGTCCAGCCGGATCAGCCCGTTTACACTGGTCTGAAAACCGGTGTAGTCCCAGGGGCACATTCCCCATGCCGTTAAAACGGCGCCGGACAGATACTCTGCCGTAAAAATGAGTACCATATAAAGCAGCCCATGCCGGATGATCCAGTCCATCCGGGTTAAGGGCCCGTCCCCGATCCAGCGGTCCGCAAGACTGCCAATGGGCGCCAGAAGCGCGCCGCAGCCGTAGATTGGAAACATAAGGAGTGAAGTCCGCCCCATCAGCCGCCAGTCATGGATCAGGATGGATTCCATGGACGTAAACACCACTTCCAGACACCAGCCAGTCATGCCGCACAGGAAAAAGTGAAATAAAAATCGCCGTAATCTGTTCATACGATTAATATAACGCTCCGGCCGGCATTTTATTCATCCGTTATGCTTTGTTTTTTATTCGGCGGCCGGATTTTCTTTCATGAAGACCAGCAAGGCATCCCGCTTTTCATCCAGGTAGCTGCCCCACTCCTGCGAGTCGATCCAGACACTGCTGTCTGCTCCGTTTTTGATCTTCTCCAGCTTTTCTGCCATATGGTTGTTGATGCAGTGATTTCCCAGGAAGAAATCCACATGTTCATTCCGGACCTTTTTCAGGGAATCCAGATAGATTTCCCGCATATGGCACTGCGGGTCCCCGATCTCAGTCAGATAATCGGCTGCCAGTGTGTTAAAGCCAAAGCCGCCGTAATAACCGGCACGAACAGTACGATTTCCCTCCGTTACATCAAAGAAGAAGGAGATGCATCCCTCCGTATGTCCCGGTACCAGATAAAATTTCATCTTCACACTGCCAAAGGTAAGCTCATCACCATCCCGGATCTCGACATCCGGCGCAATGAGCTCATCCATAAGATCCGGGCTGTCCTGCACAAAGGACTTCTCCGGATGCTCCCGGTACATAGCCGCGTCCGGAGCTCCCATATAGATTTTGGTACCGAACATATTGCGCATGAACTGTGCAGCGCCAATGTGGTCTACATGACCATGGGAAAGAATGATCCACTTCACATCCTCCGGGTTAAATCCAGCCTTCCAGATAGAATGGATCAGCATTGCCGTGCCGCCGCAGTTTCCGGCATCGATCAAAAGCAGCCCGTCTCCGGTATCGATCAGGTGCACACAGACCCAGCTGTCACCCACATAGTAGACATTTCCAAACATATGGAATGGTTCCATATAACGCGCATTCTGCTCCGTCCAGTATTTGGACATTGGATTCTTTTTAAACTCCACCCGCCGCTCACAATAATTCTGATAATCTTCCTTCATGCTCATGGCAATACTCCTTCCGTTTTCTGATACTTTATTAATTCACGTACCTGGCGTACACGTTCCGTTAAAAAGTCCGCCCATACGGTATCATCCAGATAAGGCTGGTTTTCATGCGTATACTGTCCTGCCCGGTCCACGATCTCAATCTGGTTCGGATGGCTCGGCAGAGCAATGTCTACATGAATCTTCTTTAATTTTTCAGCATCATCAAAGAAACGCTGACGAAGATCCGGAGTCAGATATTTGCTGGTGGCATAATACTTGTCGTTCATGGTATTGGCTCCAACGCCGCCATGCATGGCAACTGTATACTCATCTCCGTTCACCGGATTTTTCTCTTTCCAGAAGAAGCTGGTGCAGCCAATGGTATGGCCCGGGGGCAGTATGGTCTGAACACTGATATTTCCCAGAGTTACCGGCTTATCGTCAGAATAAAACTCGTCCGGTTCAAAATTCTGCACATGGGAGCCGGAATCCGGGATCATGGTCTCATCCGGACAGCTCTTCATAAATACATAGTCCTCTTTGGACATATACAGGCTTGCGCCGGTCAGTTTCTTCATCTCAGCCGCCGCACCGCAATGGTCAAAGTGCGCGTGGCTGATCAGGATCTTCTTAATATCTGTCGGTTTATATCCAAGTCTGTAGATCGAATCTACTAACAGGTAACTGCTCTCCGGGATTGCCGTATCGATCAGGATCAGTCCGTCACCTGTGTCGATCAGGTAACAGCCAACCCAGGTCTGACCTGCTACATACCAGGTATGGGGGGATACCTGGAACGGCTTGATGGCCAGAGACCACGGCTCATGCACAAGGGTCTCTACCGGATGAGGAATTGCGGGACTACAATGAAATGACATATTTTTATTCTCCTAACCAATTATGAATTTAGGCGTTTTATAAACACCGCCTTTGATTTTACTGAGTTTCATTGCTTCATTTTTCCTACTCCTGCTGTTTTTACATTTATGCAAAGAGTTAAGAGATTTCTGCGGTTTCACTAAGGTCCCTGATGCTTCTTTATTGTCTCGTTTCAAACACGATTTTGAGCCTTACATTGAGCGCATGTTCCAGCGCATGGTTGATTATACCGAACCCATTTGCCAGATGATTGATTCCTCGCTTGCTCAAATGCTCACCTTTGATACATCAGGCATTGAACTTTACGTCAACGAAAATAATCCGAGGACTCTCAATGCCCTGATCAAAAAGCTTATGGCTTTCTATAAAGACAAACCTGATCTTGAGTATTCCGGGCGATTCTGAACCGCCCGGAATACTCATCAGTCAAAACTTTCCTTATATTTTCCTTCATTCTATTCCTATTTCCCTTTTCATATTGCATTCTTCCCTAATATCTAAAAACCTCCAAACCAGTCTTTCGTAAACGCATCATAGCAAGTACCTTGCCAGCCAAAAGCCGCTTTCGCGGCTTCGCTTAATTGAACGCAATATGCGGCTGGTGGCTCATTTGGCAAAGAAGTACCAGAATACGGATTATGAGATGGTGGAACTGCTGTCGGTGGGAACCATCGGCCTGATCAAGGC
>ERZ773259.1930-NODE-1930-length-14915-cov-17.914065_pt1 | contig 14915 bp, 13 predicted proteins | sample MGYA00511961_ERZ773259 | MGnify/ENA primary metagenome ERZ773259 (study PRJEB29015, sample SAMEA2737775) | human gut metagenome | biome: human gut; feature: human-associated habitat; material: faeces | place: China | collected 2012 ...
TGACACCGACACGCCTTCCTATGAACAGCCATTAAATATGATCCCGGCATCTACGAAAAGAAACAACATTTCCGTGGCGTTTTACAAACCTCCAAGCACAATTAGTCCACACAATTTTGTGTGAGCTAAAACCTTATATATTTTCTTTAATAATTTTGTATTCAAACGTCATCAAATCTTTTTCTTTTCCATGTGACCTTGAATCAACAGAAAGCATTTTTATGGCAAGAAATTTTCCATTTTCATTTTTAAATATCACAATTTCATTGCTGTATACCCTTCTTGTATGGCTACTAAAATCAAATTCTATTATTTCATTATATGTTGGAAAATCTTTTCTTCCTGCAATGTATCCTATATCTCCACATGCATAAATACATCCATTATTGGCACAACTCCATTTAGTAGCAAATTGACAATTTCCTGTTCCTATTACATATTTATGATCATTATTATCGTATTCAAAAGTAACTATTCCACTATCTTCTGGGGAACAATATTTTGTTGCATCTATGTATGTTTTCACAATGATTTCATCACCCACAGCATTAGCAAATGGATTTTTTCCAAGAGATGGTCTCTTCTTTTCATCTTCTTTATATATTCTTTCTAATAAAGTTCTATAATTCTCAAAGAATAATGAGTCATCACTAAAATCTATATACAATTTTGTTCCTAAACAAATAGGTGTTTTTTTATCCAGGTTATTATTCCTTATTATTGGAACAATATATTCTAAATCCACATTACTCAGTAAATCTTGAGAAATAATCATACTTTCATAACCTGTTCCGCCAATTCCAGAATTTGCTTTATTTACATAATTCTCTGAACAAACACACAGAACCATCTTGGATTTTGTAACTCCCTTTTCCATAAAAAATCTCAAATCTTGTCCTATATGTAAATCCCATTGATCTAAAATAACATCTACGCCGTGACCTCTTAGACGAGTTGCTAAACTCCTTACCCACTCTTTATGTTCCTGGGAATCATGTGAATATGAAATAAATACTATCGGATTTTCTGCCATCATTTTTTCCTCCTGAAAATTCACATTTCATTCTCAATTATAACCCCGATTCCCTATCTCATCAAGGAAAAAAACAGGCAAGCCTATTTTGCCTTTACCATACAAAACATGAGCATTTGACTTCTTTTTTTATCAGCATCTCTTGTCATCATAAGCAATCCCTCCTGTTAAGATTATTATACCACGAAGGGAATAGACAGTATAAAACTATCGGGTGGATAACATACACTTTTTTCTTGATAAAGTAATTCTACAAAAAGAATTGTGGATAACTGAAGCATAAGAAAAGCTCGGACTTTTGTCCGGACTTTGTCTACAGTCTGTGGTGGCTGCAAAGCAGCCGCCTAAAAATGTCAAGGTACTCATTATTTGGCGTTTACAGATCAACAGCATCTGCACAGTTTCTATTACACTCTGTACTTTCCAAAGATACAAGATTTTTTATAATCTCTTTTGAGTTTCTATAATATTATTCAAGAAATCCAATTTTAGAAAATGGGTATATTCGAAAAAATGCTTTGCCTATTATTTTATCTGATTGAACTAATCCCACACTTGAATCTCTACTATCAGAACTATGATTCCGATTATCTCCCAAAACAAAATATTCCCCCTCTTTTAAAACTATTGGCGAAGATGCAATTCCTGGTGATTCCATAATTTCTCTTCCAAACCTCTCTTTTAACAGTTTCCCATTTATATAAATAAAGCCTCGACTGTCTATATAAATTTCCTCACCCGGTAGTCCAATAATTCGTTTGATGTAATATTTTTTTTCACCTCCTATTTCATGAGGAAAAACTATAATATCAAATCTCTCTGGCTCTTCAAAATCATAAGATACTTTATCTATAAGCAAATTATCTCCATGAAAAAGTGTATTTTCCATAGAGTGACCATCCACTACTGTCCTTTGACCAATAAATGTAATAATAAACCATGCAATTACTATTGAAAAAATAATAGCCGAAAATGTTCCTTTAAGTTCCGAATTAACTTTTAATCCCTTCATCTACTTTTACCCTCTTCTTTATAATTATGCATTGGCTTATGAAAACATTTTTTGTCAATAACCTCTTTATAAACTCTATTTTTTCTCACAAACATTTGCTTTTCCTTCTAAAATTTCTATATACTTGTCACATTTATTTAAAAAATTCATTCTATGATTAATAAATATAACTGTTGTATCCGGAAAATATGTCCATATAAAATCATATATATTTACCTCTGTTGCACTATCAATATTACTTGTTCCTTCATCAATGATTAAAACAGGTGGATTCTTTAAAAGTACTCTCGCCATTGCTACCCTTTGTTGTTCTCCTAGCGATAGCGTATCCCCACCTTCACCAACCATTGTATCTAAACCATACGGTAACCTTTTTTCTATTAAATCTATACCACATACTTTTAATATTGATACATAATTCTGTTTTTCTGGCATTTCAGAAATACCCATCAACAAATTCTCTTTTATTGTTCCATAAAACAAATGATCCTTTTGAGAAATAAATGATATATTTTCTCTCAGAGTTTTTAAATTTAACTCTTCAATACAAAAACTTCCCAACATAATTTTTCCTTGTGACGCTTTATAAAAGCCATATATTAATTTTAATATTGTGCTTTTTCCACATCCGTTTTTTCCAACTATAGCCACTTTTTCTCCTTTGTTAATAGTAAAACTAACTTTTTCCAAAAGTGTTTGGGATTCTTCATATCGAAAGGTAACATTATCAAATCTAATACTATCAAATTCATAATTGGAACTCTCTTCATGTACATCTTCCCTTTCTGCCAAAATAATGTCATTTAATCTATTTATTACCCCTATTGTTTGTTGTAACTCTGGTTGTAATTGAATCATATCTTGAACAGGACCAATAAAATATCTTAATAAAGATTGAAACGAAATAAATGTTCCTAATGTCATGCAACCTTTTATCACTAAGCAACTCCCTAAACATAATATCCCTAAATTTCCTATATTTTGAACACCATTTAATAGGTTATTTTGCATACTTCCCTTCGTTTTAAATTTTGCAGATACCGCCAATAATTCTTCAACTCTTTGGGATATTTTGATGTAAAATTTTTCTTCTACATTGAGACATTTTATAGTTTCATATCCGTCCATAATTTCCTTAAATTCTGCTGTTAGTTTAGCATCACTCTCCATAATTTTATAGACATATCTTTTCAATATCTTTCTATAAGCTAATACGATTACTGCATATAAGGCAACTATACCCAATACAATATAAAATAGCTTATAAGAAATCTTTATTAATATAATTCCTCCAAATATAGCCATAAAACAATCTAACATTACAGATAAAGTAACTCTGGAAATTATTTCTTCCAATCCTAAAATACTATTAAAGCGTGATATTATTTCTCCTAAATTCTTTTCTTCAAAAAATTTTATTGGCAATTCTAAAACTCTATTTAGAAATATTAAATAAATCTTTTGATCAATTTTTTTCGACATAACAATAATCAACATTGCCCTGATAAAGTCTAACAACATAAGAATCAAATAAATCCCCACTAATCCTAAAAATAAAAATATAACTCTATTTGAATTTTTTAATATATAATCATCTATAATTACTTTGTATGCTAGTGACCCTATAACAGAAAGCAACGATATAATTATTGAAGAAAAAAAAATAGCCAAAAATATTCTTTTATATTCCCATATCACACTAATAAAATTTTCATAAACCCCTTTATAATAGTTTGCTTTTTTAAACTCTTCATTTGGTTTTCCACAAATAATATATCCTGTCCATAGTTGTTTAAATTTGTTTTCATCATATACTTCTTCCCCTATTGCTGGATCAAAAATATATACTTTACTTTTTACTATCTTCTGTACTACTACATAATGTTCCAAATACCCAGTGGTAATCGTATGTGCAATAAATGGGAAAGTAACATTACCTTTAACAATTTCATCATTTAATTCTATAAACTCTCCTTGCATAACATCTACTTCAAAATTGTACCTCTTCATCAGTTCTGAAAGCTCATATAAAGAAATCCCATTTCTCCCTATTTTTACTTGTTCTCTCAATTTTACTAATGGTACTTTTAAACCATATTTTCTACATATAGTAGCAACACATGCTAAACCACAATCATTATCACTATGTTGTTCTACACCTTTCATTTTTAATTATCCTCTTGCAATTTTATTGAAATATTTTTCACATCATATACTGATTTTTCAATTGTTTCTTCCATTGAATATTCACCAGATAAATATTTTAACACATTACATCGTATTATATATTCTATAGAAAAATCATTATTAGATGGTATATGTAGAGTATCTGCTAAGCACATCAATTTTTCTTTTTCTTCACTATTTAATTTATATTGTTCTAACTCTTCACCATATTCTAATAACTCAAGTGATCTTTTAAATGCCATTTTATTGACAGGCATCCCATCTATTGTTTTTATACTTTGTATCTTATCAGACAACAGATGTTCTAAAAACTTTATTGATACACTTAGTTCTTTCGTGTTTTTACAAACCGCAACTGTCACGTTCGGAATATATTCGCCTTTTTCAAGTGAATATAAAGCATACGTTAATCCTTTATTCTCTATAGATTTTCTAATCTTTGGTATGTCATATCCAGGCCAAGTAATGTAGTCTCCAATTATGTTTTTCTCTAATTGGGATATCTGCATATAATTAGTACTAAAATAAACACCATTAAAATTTGGTAATTTAAGAGACTTGTCATTAGAATTCAAATACAATTTTTCTATCAGAATTATATATTTTTTTAACTCTTCTTCAATAATTCCCCCATCTTTTATGAACTTGGAACTAAAACTCTTATATAAAATAGGCTCGATACTGTAAAATATGTTTTTTTCATCACCTGTAAAAGCAGTAAAACAATCCTCACTTGTTTTTTGTATCAAGCTTTTATCTCCTACTACACTACTTACTACAAACTTAGTTGGTACAGCATAAATCTTTTCATCCCTTTTATATGTATTAAATACATTTCTTATAGTCTCTGAGCTTATGTGTTCTAATTTATCCGTCAATTCTATAAAAAATTTATCGTTATAATAAAATGACTCTGGTAATCCCTCTAAAACAGCAATATCTATAGTTCCCTTTTTAATTTCTTCTTTTAATTGTAGTACTTCTTCTGCAAAACCATCTCCATTCTGTTTTATCCTATCACTTCCAATATTTAATCTAAAATAGACATTAGAATTATTATCCATATATTGCTCAATTGCTTTATATAATGTTTGACTTTCTGTTAATGAATATATGTTTAATACTTTTTTCCCTGATTCTTTTTCATTTATTGGGAATATTTTTATGTATTCTTCTCCATCGGATATATCACTCACATAAAAATATATGTAATCATCAATGACATTAAATTTATTCAAAATTATGCTAGGATCTCTCATATACGAATTTTTATGATCAAATATCTTTATGATTTTTTTCTCATTAACTTCATATATTGTTTTATCAACCTCCAAATAAATTTTTTTATGATCTTTCATATAAAAGTGACAACTATTTGCATCTTTTAGAATATTATCAACTAAGTTATTTCCCCACTCAGTCTTTATCTTAGTCTCATAATCAAAACAATCTATTCCGCTTCTTTTTACCTGTATTATATAATTTTTCCATCCTCCTATTGTTAAAACATCATTTTCCGGAATAAATGTATGCTTTATCTCTTTCGTCTTTGTATCAAAAATATAACATTTTCCTTTTAAATCTATTTGTAAAAAAACATCCTCTGATATCCGATATAACTCATCAATTACATTAATACTCCCATCCTCTAATGATTCTAAAGAAAATTTCCAAGACTTCTCAATTTTTTTATTTCTAATTTGAAAAAATGTTATTTGGGTATTACCACTATGCATATCTTGGTAAACCTTTTCACAATATATTTCTCCATTACTTTGCCAAAATACTTTGCAAAACTCACTATTTTTATCATATTTTATAAGTGTATATATATTGATACTTTCTTTCCAATTATTTCCTCCATCCTTACTCTCCCATATTTTTGTTTCTAAATTTTCATCTATACCCGAAACATATATTTCATCCATATTTTTTTGATAATAATTATTAATATATTGCAAATCTTTCGGCATCAACAAACTATTATTGATTATTTCATATTTTTTTTCACAACCACAACATATGATACAAATATTAACAAAAAGATATATAATTCCTATAAATTTTTTACACACAACACTTTCCTCATATAATAAGTTTGTAAGCAAAAACCTACAAACTTATTCTTTTTTTGCTCGGATAAAAGAATAAATCTAAACCTCAGTTCCGAATTTATCTCTTCACTAATATTGGTTTATTCTAACATCATCCTTTCCCCGTCTATTGGTTAATAAGTTATTTCATAGTTATATTCCCAGATATTACAATTCAGTTTATAAGAATTATAGCTATAATCACTGCTTTATTCTCCCTTCAAAATATTTTGTTATTGCCCAGAAAATTTGCAGATTTAATCCTATACAAAATGATGATTATCTATAAAAGCTAACTTCCAAAACTATTTCTACTCAATGTGCAGACTCACTGTAAATACTGGATTTTTTCTAAAATTACAAATTTGGTTTAAGATGAAATCACCACTCAATATTTACCAATAAAAACGTCACAAATGCTGTATTTAAGCCTTTCTAACCATTTGAGTAGGAAAATCATGGGAAGATAGCAATAAAAGAAAAAATCTATCACCCCTGAATTATTAGATTTGATATTGTATCCTATATCCATGCTATTTCCGTACTGAATTTTAATTGGTGTTCTTCATAGAAATAAAATGTATTTCTAATATTTAGGAAAACACTATTCTTCTTGTAAGAACATCATAGAATACATGCCCATATAACTTTCATCGAATGATTTTCTCTTCATAGAAAGTAAAATAAACATGAACTACCAGGCATACTTAACAAATCAGCAGACCAAATGAAACCATTTGATCTGCTGATTTTAATTTCCTTTCTAGCCATACGTATAAATCCCACCATCAGGATTACAACAATACGGGTCTTCATGAAAAGAAGATTGATACCATTTCTTATGTCTCACATGGCTCCCTGCATATACAGTATAATACCCTGCACAATGCTTATTAAGCGGACGCCCACAAAATGAAAATGCACCTAAAACTTTTTTCTGTTCTTCACTACTTACTTTTCTCATATGATAACCTCACTTTCTTTATAGATAGTAACAATTCGCTCTCCGGTAGTACAATCATTAATTAAATTTAAAGAGTCCAACTACTATCTTCATAAATTTACTGAAAATATTCTGGATTTCATAGGCTCTATTTTCAATACTCCTATATCCATTTTCATTAAATTCATTTTAACATTTTTTATCAACCATTCAATGTCTTGTCCATAAACAGCACATTTCCGACCATAAATGTAAGTAAACACCTTCTGATGGTTATTAAAAACTTGAAGATTGGAGAAATGATACCCTTTATCTTTCCAGAATTTTATGGAATTCGGATATTTGGGTGTTCATTTTTCCATTACGCTATCTATATCTGACAAATCCTTCTTTTCATCAACTGTTTAGTGTAGTGACACATTTGTATTCAGTTTTACTACTGCCTTATTCTGAGGCAGTAGCGGTTACTGTTCTCAGACAATGTCATTTACTTAACTTCTAATAATAGTGTGATCTGTTGCTTGTGACCAGATTTTCTATCAACTTAAGAAAAAAGGGATTTCTATTCCAAAATGCAGATGGAACGCTTTAAATTCAGGAGCAATCGCGATTCTATGATGCAATGTATGGATTTATGGGAATAAAAAGGTATCACAACAAGACGAATTTATGAAATTAAAAAAACATTTTCATTCGTCTCATTTTGAAGTGATGTTGGGTTCAAAACATTATATCTGTGTTACAGTCACTGGGAAATATCAGTCTTTCCAAGAAAGCTATCAATTGATTCGCAGTACCATTCAACAGGAAACGAATCCGTATCTGTTTCAGTGTGCAAAATCCAGCGCTGATTTTGAAGCATTTATGAAATTAGCAGGATAGTTTTGTGCATTTTTTTAATTTGCTCATTTATAGTACTATTTTAAAAATGGATTGTTTTAGTTCTTGTAATTATATAGTATCCCTCCATACCCATTCATAAATCCAGCATTTATTTGTTCTTGCGGTAACAAATGAATAATTTGTTCTTCCAGCGCATTTTTCAGTAACTCGACATCCCACTCTCTTTCAACTGATATCCCATATTCTTTCATTTTTTCCTGAGCGATTTTCAAAATCAACAAATTCCCGCAATTACCATGGCACAGAGAATCACTATCTCTTTTCCAATACTCCTTCAATTTTTTATAAGCTCTTTTGATATCCAGTTCCAATCTATTTTTCCATTTTTTATCCTCTACAAACTCATAACACAGAATTCTGGAATACAAAACTCCAGCCGCTCCATGGCACCATGCTACTGATCCAATAGGATTAGAAGATACTACTTTCCCCTGTTCTCTGGTGTCTTTCCAATTATTTATTGCCGGATCATACAACGAATTTTCATAGTTCCAGATCTTATCTGCAATTTCTTCATACATAGTTCGTCCTGTATACTTACTCAATGCAAGAATCGGAATTAAAATCCCACTATTCCCATGAGCTAAGCCGGACATTGGCGGAATTTCTTTTTGTATTCTCCATCCAATCCCCTGTACTTGTTCCTCTGCTGATTTTAATAAGATTTGAATTGCTTCTTCTCCGGCTTGCAAAAACATCGCATTTCCCGTACTACCATAAAGCAGTAAAAAACTCCACGCTGCTCCTGCATTCCCAGATAATAGATCATATCTCTGATCTTGCTTCAGTAATTTTCTAACAATTTCGGAATGCTTTTCAGCATATCGTAGATAAATCTGTTCGCTGCTTCTTTTATACAAACACAAATAGGCATAAACAATGGATCCCTCTCCTTCATAAAGTCCTGTCTTACTGGAATCTAAATTTTTGAAAGAGCATATCCCATTTTCAGTGTATGTAAACATTTCATTTTTTAATGTATCATACACTTTCATTGCCTGTGGCCTCTTCGCCGTTTTTAGTTCATAGAATAAAAGTAACATTCCTGCAAGACCACTATATAAATAATGATTCATTGGCAAAAGTCTCCAACTCTCACCATTTTTATCTGATAACTGGGTGGTTAACCAATTTACCTGTGTTTTCTCTTGATTCCATATTGCATGCCGTAATATTCTATTTTCTAATTGTTTTATCGTAACCTTCTCAAGTTGATTTCTTCTTTCCTTCCACTTTTTATCATCCATAGAATATACATGATTTTCATAATTACATCGATTTCCGGAGAAAAGTTCAATTGACATTCGAATATATTCTTTTTGTACGTTCATATCTGAAACTCTCATTTTTTTGATTTTCTCGATGAACACTTCCCATGCTGTCTTGGAAAAATGCTTATTATCAATTTCTTTTCCATCATGTATCAAATATTTCCCACACACTGAACAGGAAAAATAAGGAATATTTCCATTTAATAAATCTTGAATCTCGCTGTCCACAACCTCCTGTTCCGTTTCATTTCGCCCCTTCCATAATGAATAGAATAACGTTTCTCTTTCCGCCCCGTCTCTCATCACACTTGGATGATAAGAGGCAGACAGCAGCATACTATATTGCTGCGTATTCATTGTCACATATCGACTATTTAAGTTCTGCAGAAAAAGTGACCTTTGTAATAATTCTTCCTTATTTTCCAAAATTTTTACATACGCTTGTTCAAATCCATCCAATAAATCCTGTATATATTGAATCGGATCACAGTCCTTCCCTCTTATTTTCACTAAATTTTGAACCCCTTTTGTCTCAGGATATCGATATTCGATTCTCATATTTGCTGTTCTTCTATTAACGATTACCGGAACTTTAAAGCCATATTTCTGCCCACCTTTTCCTGAAATCCCACTACTATCGATGTTCAAATTTTGCCAGGCATAAGGCAGAAGCCCCGAACATAATACCGAATCTGCCAAATGCTGATTGATAGCGTCTTTTATTTCCTCTGTGTTATGTTCCCTTTTTCCATAAGTCAGAGCTTCCAAATCGACCAACACCGGATATTCCCCTGATGCAATCACATTTTCAAAATGCAGATCTCTTGTTCCCAAACAATATACTAAAACAAGTTGTATCCCGAAACGCTGATAATATCTTTTTACTTGTTCTTCCGTATCGCAGCTATCGTGTTTGACTATACTGCACCAGCTATGATTATCATAAGATAGGATAGGATATTTATAACAATCTAATCCCACCTTATCAGATATCCATTCTAACAAATTCAAAAATCCCAGTTCATTTTCCATACTTCTTGGCTTATATAATAAATCCAAAGAATCATCCAACGTAATCACTACCACACTTTTTCCTTGATTATGCACATCAGACAATCCCGATTTTATATTCGTAATCCTTTTCACAGAATTCCCTTTGCATAATTCATTCTGAATCTCACTTTTGTTATCTACAAAATTTTCTACTATTTCAGAATAATATCCAACAGCTTGATAAATTTTTTCTTCAATACATCTCCATAAAATTGGATATTTTTCAAACAGTTCTTTTTTGAAACCACTGGTTCCAACTATCTCTGAATGAAAGAACTCATATTCCTCTCTTTCATCTTGTCCATGAAGTTTTTTCTGCTGTTTATACAGATGCATTTCTGCAATTAATGTTCTAATACACACTTCTTGCAATATATTTATCAAATACGTCTGAAAGCACTCGTATACGTACTCTGAAATCACATCAGAATTTTTTCCTATTTTTTTAACAAATAACTCTTTTCCATATTGTAAAAAAGGACCATAAAATCGTGAGAACTCAATACTTTTATTTAATTTCTTTTCTATTTGTAAGTTCTGTTCCAGGCAAATAATATTATTATAGAATTCTATAAAGTGTTTCTTCGATTTCACATTATTTCTAACTGCATACTCTTTTCCATTCACATATCCATAAAATTGTATGTTCTCTCTATACATCTGATTGAACATTGTTTCTCCCAACAGATTTCTCCAATATTCCTTTCTTACCTCTGCTGGTTCTTCTCCACATTTAATTGGTTCATATATCCGCTCTGACAAATAATAAATCTTTTTTAAGTTCATGTCTCTATTCCTCCGCCACTCTATAAACGTACATATAAAATGAGCAGAATGCATTCTCACCACACTCTGCTCATAAAAATTTTTTCTATAATTTTAACAACAATAAATTGTTAAAAATGCACCGCATCCTACTGTATGTGAGGATACCAATTCATTCTCTCGATCTTCTGGTATAATTTTTTCGATTTCCTGCATTTCTTCCAACAAATTTCCTGCATACATTTCTAAAAATCTACTATCTGTCATTTTCCATTTCTCCTTTGAATTTCGATACTTACACATTAAAAAATGTTATTTTAGTAGTAAATATTTTTCCTTTTTCCTCATATGTAATAAGACCTTGATATTTATCTACTATTCTCCGCATACTTTTTATCCCATATCCATGTACGCTCCTTTCTTCTTTTATCGTTTCAAAAACACCTTGTTTTCTTATGCAAGGTATTTCAAACGTGTTAAGCAACTCTATTGAAAGTAACTGATTGATCTGTTTGATCTGAATTTTAATCCATTTTTCTTCTGTTTTTACCAAACAACAGGCTTCTATTGCATTATCTAATAAATTGCCAAATAGTGCACACGTCTCCTGCTCTGTTGTTGGAATTCCAGTCAATAGCATAGTATCTATTTCATATCGAATGCCTGATTTTTGTGCCACCACTCTCTTTTGTTCCAATATAAAATCTAAGATTTTAATTCCTGTATAAACCTTAGGTACTGTTCTTTGGAATTCATCACTTATTTGCTTTACATACTTCTGAAGATTGTCATACTCCTTATTCTTAATATATTCTTGAATGACCAAAAAATGATGTTTTGTATCATGGATCAATTCTCGATTTTGTTCCATTACCTCTACCATTTCGCAATATTTTTGATGCTGCAATTGTTCCTCCATAACAAGAGTATTGTTTTCTTCTCGCAGAATTCTATTTTTCACCCACAAGATCATCAAAAAAATAAGTACAGCAATTACCACTGACATAGAAACTAGCGATTTAATTCCTTGTAATTCTCGTCTCCTCATTGCCATATCTGAAATAATCACTTGATATCCTCTCACCAAAGCAGAAAAGGATACCCCAACTAGTAAAAAAATATATTTAAATCTGTCAATACTTTTTTCTATCTCATATTTTTTAATACCACTTAAAATACAAGCAACACAACTTCTACTACAAAAATAGATTGCTACTTTCCCTAACTGATGTCCTGAAAAATAAATATTTTCAGCAAACACATCTTCTATCATGCTCATCCCCAAAAAAGCAAAGAAAAAATCTAACAACGCAACACTTGAAAAATAAATGATTGTTACACTTGCCAGAAGAATAAAATCCTTTTTTTCTATTATCCAAAGAATCAGTATGAAAACAGTAATACCAAAAAGAAACATAACATGTGAAAAAAATAAAATATTCCTATTGATTGTAAATAATATTCCTATACTCCAAATGCTAATTTGCATCACCACTCGTTGCCACTTTAATAGCTGGGTCTTTTCAATACATGTAGCATATAAAAACTGATAGTACATCCATATTTCCCACAAGGATAAAAACAAAAATAACACTTTTCCTGTAAATGCTTGTAGCATCTATCTACCTCCCCAATATTTCGCAATATCTAATTTCACCTCTTTTAATCGATATCGACTAATGGGAAGTTGACTCTGATTACTTAAGAATAATTTATTTCCTTCCAATTTCAAAATATGTTTGGCATTCACTAGGTACGCACGCTCTATCTTTAGGAACCCATTTTCTTCTAAAAGTTCCCAAACCTGATTTAAAGAAATACGCTCCTTATATTCTCCTTCTGTCGTCACATAATACACATATTTTGTTTCTTTCCCTTTATACACATATATAATATCTCTAAAATATATTTTCTTTTGTATCCCACTTGTTCCCACAACACGAAATTGTGCATACTCCTGTTGTATTTGGTTTAATAATTTACGTGTAATCTGCGGCAAGCGTATTTCCATATCCTCTTTTAATATATATTGATACGCACTAATCTTATAGCTTTCCACTGCATATTCCATATAAGCAGTAATATAGATGATATAAAGATTCGGCACATCTTTTTGCAATCTTTTTCCCAACTCTAATCCATTCATTTCCAGCATCTGAATATCTGAAAACAGAATATCAAAACGTGTCTTTTTCTGGACCTCCTCTAAAAAATCTTCTGCACAATCATAGCTTCTGATTTCTACTGCCTCCTGCTCTTTTAAAATTTCCTTTATACATTGATGAATCTTCAATTGCATCATTTCTTCATCATCGACAATTCCTATTCTTATCATGTCTATTCCCCTCAAAATATGTAGTATTCTTTCTTATTCACGTCATAAAGAATTGCTTCTTCTTGAATGTATAATTTAAATGTTTTTTCCCATAAATTTTCATTGTCACTTTTGCTAATGATTTTTCCAGAATGATATATGTATGTCCCTGTATTCTTATTTTTTATATTCCATAAGATATCATTCACTGCTTCTGACACTTTCATGGAATGTAACTTTGGATTCCACTTCCCTAAAATCTTCCGTATTGCACTTTTATTTAAGGTAACCTTTTTTCCAAAATATTGAATGGGAAACACTTCTTCACGAGTTAAACATAAAAAGTCAAGGACTGTTTGAAAAATTTCTTCTCCGTCTGCATATGAAAATCCCAATTCTAAATATGCATAAATATGCCAAACAGCTTTTTCTAAATAAGAAAATTTCTGACTTTTTCTGTATGTCTCCGTCAGATAAACAATACAATTCAATAGAACCTGTTTACTAGATATGCCTGTACTCTCTGTTCCTGAAAGAACCAATTTAATGGTCTGAACCTCAACACCGTTATATAGCATTTTACTACAACCTCCTTTATTTCCATAGTATCTCGATATTTCGTATTTGTAAATATATTTCAAATACGTAAATTTATTTCTACCAATACTATTGCTAAAATAAAAGAAGAGAGCAAAGGAGGTTTCAAAATGCAAATTGGTGAACGTATTAGATGCTTACGCACTTCCAAAGGATTAACACAGCATGATCTTGCCCAAGCTATTCACATTTCATCCAGTTTTATGAATCGAATCGAAAAAGGTTCCTCTACCGTTTCAATAGAATATGTTTGTAGTATTGCCAAAGTTTTAAATGTGACACCACAAGATATTCTTTGCGATATTTTCGTCACCCCAGAAACAGCTTCTATTTCTGAACAAATAAAGCTACTTTCTGAAAAGCTTCCGCCTGACAAACAACTCCTTCTATTAAATACTTTAGAATTTATGATGACTCAATCAAATTTATTATAGCAACATCTTTTTATTTTTTAAGGTTTTGTCCTTTAATAGTAGATTTTTAGACCTTAAACAGAATATTGTACGCAATATTTAATTGCAAAAACGTGAATATTAAGTACGATATTCTCTTACATAAAGCATAAATTAAAACCCACTTATATTGTTCCACAATAAATACGCCCGCTGATAATTCCTCATTTCATCCACAGGTCGGAACATAAATCTTTTGATCTGCTCTTCTGTCAATCCCTTTTCCAAGCACTCGATAATCATTTCTTTCTGCTCTATACTCAACTGCTCTGCATACCGCTCCATACATTCC
>ERZ773259.1957-NODE-1957-length-14733-cov-3.240973_pt1 | contig 14733 bp, 12 predicted proteins | sample MGYA00511961_ERZ773259 | MGnify/ENA primary metagenome ERZ773259 (study PRJEB29015, sample SAMEA2737775) | human gut metagenome | biome: human gut; feature: human-associated habitat; material: faeces | place: China | collected 2012 ...
TTTACCATACACTGTAACTTTTGGGAATAGGGCGTCCCTAACTAAATGACATTGGCCCGAAGACCCTCCCTCGAGCTCCCACCCTCTTGGGCACGCCAGATTCATCAAGACAGAATGGGTTGAATGATGACTGTGACGTACGGACGTGGGAGGCGCTTCGCTGTCCCACTGGATGTAGCAATATATAAAAACTGCCGCAAACGCTGTGTCTGGATTATGGCACAGAGTCTGCGACAGTTTTTTTAATGAACTTTGCGAATATTCCTTCTGTATTACAATTACAGCAAATAAACCGGAAGCTCATCCTTGATTCCTACCGGCTGGTTGTTGTCCGGCTCGTCTTTCTTTGGGGTGAGGAACTTGGCCTGGAGTTCGTCGGCGTTTCCTCCACTGATCACATTCTGAGCTACGGTTCCTGTTGTGGTTTCTGCGGCGGCTGTTTTCTTAGCTGCAGTTTTTCGTGTTGTTGTCTTTCTGGTGGTGGTTTTCTTTGCTGTTGTTTTTGTTGTGGCTGCCTTCCTTGCTGTGGTCTTCTTTGCCGGAGCTTTCGCTGGGGTTTTCTTTTCGACTGTTTTTTCAGCAGCTTTCTCTCCTGTTTCTGTCTTTACTTCTGTCGGCTTTTCTGCCACTTTTACCTCTGTAACTTTCTCTTCTGTCTTTGCTGTTTTCTCTGCATTTACTGCTCTTGCGATGCTTGCTTTACCTACTGACACGATTCATTACCTCCTCTGCCAATGCTATATATTCTTTTGCGCTGCGGCTGCTTTTTTTGAATTCCACAACCGGCTCGCTGCTGTCCTGTGACCATTCGATAGAGCTGTCCACACGGATAAAGGATTCGAAAAGATAGATTCCTTCCATCTCTTTCAAAGTCTCCATGGTCTGTTTGAAATAATTCTTTCTGGCATCTGCCTTGGTCACCACGATTCCCAGAACCTGAAGCGCCGGAGCGATCTCACGGACCTCATTCAGGAAATCAAACATATTTGCAAGACCAAACATGCCCCACGGGCTGGCCTCCACCGGAACCAGAACGTAATCCGATGCGCACAGGATATTCATCACCCAGCCGCCAAGAGTCGGCGGTGCATCGATGAGAATGTAATCATACACCCCGGAATCCTTGATCTTCTGCAGGCATTTCCGCAGGATAAATTCTCTCTGCCATTTCGTAAAGAGCTCATATTCCACGGAGCTCATCAGCGTAGACGACGGAACCAGATCCAGATTCTCATACTTCGTATGCACGATAAAATCGCTGAGATCCGACTGATGACCAATGGCATAGTAGAGATTTTTTTCCCCGGCAGCCATTTTCAGAACTTCTTCTTCATCAAAAAACGAAAGGGAAAGATTCAGCTGCATATCGCCGTCCACGAGAAGAACCTTCTTCCCCATACCGGCCAGTGCCGCACCTACATTGGAACAGCTGGTGGACTTTCCGCTGCCGCCCTTATTATTCGCAAAACAAATCGTCACTGTATTTCCCATCACAGCCTCCCGACAACACAAAATCGTAAATCACTAACTTTCCCTTATTATAATATAACGCTCCCCCAAAAACAAGCATATCCCCCATAAAACCACAAAATCTGACAAAAAACTCTCACATAAAACAACAGCAAAAAAGAATCCTGTTGCAGAATGATTTCCTATGCAAAAAAGCAGCAGACTTCAGATCTTTCCGAAAGCCTGCTGCTAAACTTCATTCATTTTTATTATTTTACGATAAAGGATTTTCTCTTACTTACAACATCAAAGATAACGGCTGCAAGAAGAACCATACCTTTGACAACCTTCTGGATATTCTGGTCAATACCCATGATACTCATACCAAGGTTCAGAACACCCATAAGGAGGGCACCAATGATAACACCGGGAACTGTACCGGTACCACCATAAGCAGAAGCACCACCGATGAAACATGCACCGATCGCATCCATCTCGAAGTTTGTACCAGCCTGTGGGTTGGATGAATTCAGTCTCGCCATAGTAACCATACCGGCAATCGCAGCCAGAAGACCCATATTCAGGTAAGCCAGGAAATAAACTTTATTGGTATCAATACCGGAAAGCTTTGTTGCCTTCTCATTACCGCCAACTGCATAAAAATAACGACCTGTTGTAGTCTTGGAAGCAATATATGTATAGATTGCGATGATCACTGCAACCCAGAGAAGGGAATTTGGGATACCTTTATACTGAGCAAGTCTGAACATGAATGCAAGAACAACTACACAGATCAGAACCATCTTCACTGCAACACCACCGAAAGACTCAACACTGTAGCCTTTCTTTGCACGGTCTGCACGGTTTTTCATAACAAGTGCAACATAGACGATGCAGACAATAATGCCAACTACGAAACATGTTCTGTTAAATCCTTCACCTCCACCAAGGAAGTCCGGAATATAGTTATTGAACAAAGCCAGATAAGCATCCGGCATCGGAGCCAGGGTCTGTCCTTCCAGAACTACGTTGGAAAGGCCACGAAAAGCAAGCATACCTGCCAGAGTAACAATAAATGGAGGAATTCGTACATAAGCGATCCAGAATCCCTGCCATGCACCAATGGCAATACCCACAAGAAGCATCACGATCATAGTGAGATACGGGTTCATACTGTTGAGAACCATCATCTTACCACCGACAGCAGCAACAAAGCATACAACAGAACCAACTGACAGATCGATGTTACCACCTGTTAAAATACAGAACAGCATACCGGTTGCAAGAATAAATACATATGCATTCTGGGCTACCAGGTTATTTACATTCTGCGGAAGAAGCATAACGCCCTTTGTGTTCACAGAAAACATGATCACAACAAATACCAGAACAATGACCATGGTATATTTTTTTAATATTTCTGAAAAACTAATCTTTTTCTCCATCTTCTTACTCTCCTTTACCTGACTTCACGATCCTGGACATGATCAGCTCAGATGTAGCTTCCTCACCACTTACCTCACCTACGAATCTGCCCTCGTTCATGATATAGATTCTGTCTGACATTCCAAGCACTTCCGGAAGCTCAGAAGAGATCATGATCACAGATTTTCCTGCTGCGACCAGGTCATTGATGATACAGTAGATTTCATATTTGGCACCTACGTCAATCCCTCTTGTAGGTTCATCCAAGATCAGAATATCCGGCTCTGCAAACATCCATTTTGCAAGAAGGACCTTCTGCTGATTACCACCGCTCAGGTTTCCGACATTCTGCTCAACTGTCGGACACTTGGTTTTCAGTTTCTTCCTGTATTCCTCAGCAACTGCGTATTCTTTATCCGTATCGATCACTTTTCCATTACTGATACCGGACATGTTTGCAAGCGTAGTGTTCATCTTTATGGACTTGGAAAGGATCAGCCCGTTTCCTTTTCGATCCTCTGTAACATAAGCAAGCTTGTTGTCGATGGCTTCCTGAACTGTATTCAGCTTCACTTCTTTTCCGTTCATGAACACCTGTCCAGAAATTTTAGTTCCATAGCTCTTGCCAAAAATACTCATAGCCAGTTCTGTACGTCCTGCTCCCATCAGTCCTGAAATACCGACAACCTCTCCTTTATGTACTTTAAAGGATACGTTATTTACCACCTTACGTTCTGTATACAGCGGATGATAAACATTCCAGTTTTTAATCTCCATGGAAACATCGCCGATCTTTACATTTGGACGTTTCGGGAACCGGTCTGTCATCTCACGTCCAACCATTCCCTGAATGATCCTCTGCTCAGAAAAATCGTCTTTATTTTTATCCAGTGTTTCAATGGTAGATCCATCTCGGATAACTGTGATCTTATCTGCTACATAGGAGATTTCATTTAATTTATGGGAAATGATGATAGAGGTCATTCCCTGCTTCTTGAATTTCAGAAGAAGATCCAGAAGAGCTTTGGAGTCATCTTCATTCAGTGATGCGGTAGGCTCATCCAGAATGAGCAGCTTTGCATTCTTTGCAAGTGCCTTTGCGATCTCAACCAGCTGCTGCTTACCTACACCAATATCCTTGATCAAAGTTCTGGAGGATTCCTCCAGTCCTACTATTTTCAAATATTTATCTGCTTCTCCATAAGTTTCATTCCAGTTGATGGAAAAGCTTTTGCCTCTTTCATTACCCAGATACATGTTCTCCCCGATGGTCATGTACGGGATCAGAGCAAGTTCCTGGTGGATGATTACAATTCCTTTATGTTCACTGTCTTTGATAGTGTTAAACTTACAGATCTCACCATCATAAATAATATTTCCTTCATACGAACCGTACGGATAAATACCACTTAATACATTCATCAATGTAGATTTACCGGCACCGTTTTCACCTACCAGTGCGTGGATCTCGCCTTCCTCGACCTGGAGATTAACATTATCCAGTGCCTTTACACCTGGGAAAGTTTTGGTGATATTTTTCATTTCCAGAAGTATCTTAGCCAACTCAATTTCCCTCCCTTTCCACTGTTCATGCAGGCGGTTATATTCCCCGCCTGCATGTGATAAATTTCTTTCTTAAAAATTCTGATTATTTGATCTGATCCTCTGTGTAGTATCCGGAGTCGATCAGGATCTCTTTGTAGTTATCTGTTGTAACAACAACCGGATCGCAAAGGTATGTCGGGATGACACCGGTTCCGTTATCATAGGATTTTGTATCGTTCACTTCCGGCTCCTCACCTTTCATGATGGAGTCAACCATTTTTACTACTGCAGATGCAAGAGCTCTTGTATCTTTGAATACAGACATTGCCTGTTTTCCTGCTACAAGGTTCTTAACGTTTGGTGTGTCACAGTCCTGACCAGTAATGATCGGATATTCTCCTGTGTAGGAAGCTGCCAGTGCATTCTCAACACCAAGGGCTGTGGAATCGTTGGAGCAGAGAACTGCGTCAAGGTTTGTTCCGTCAGAGTAGTTACCTGCGATGATAGTATCCATTCTGTCCTGTGCTTTTGCACTGTCCCAGTTAGCTGTAGCAACCTGCTCGAACTCTGTCTGACCGGATTTTACTACCAGCTTACCGTCATCGATGTATTTCTGGAGAACATCCATTGCACCACCGAAGAAGAAGTTACAGTTGTTATCGCCAGGATCTCCTGTGAACAGCTCAATATTGAATGGTCCGTCCTGATTGTCAAGATCCAGTGCATCTACCAGGTACTCGCCCTGTTTCTGACCTACTTTGTAGTTATCAAATGTTGCATAATAGGTTACTGCATCGGAATTCATAAGAAGACGGTCATAAGAGATAACCGGAATTCCTTTTTCTTTGGCCTGTTTCAGAGGCTCGCCAAGGCTGCTTCCATCGATGGATGCCACAACCAGAAGGTCACATCCGTTTGCTACCTGGTTCTCAAGCTGGGAAACCTGTGTGCTTACATCATTGGATGCATACTGAAGGTCTACCTCATATCCTGCTGCCTCCAGCTCTTTCTTCATGTTATCGCCATCCTGGTTCCATCTCTGGAGATCCTTGGTCGGCATGGTAACACCGATCAGTTTCTTGTCTGCTGCCTGTGCTGTTGCTGCCGGAACTACCACCATACCAGCTACCATTGTTGCGCAAAGAAGTGCAGATACCATTTTTCTTTTCATTGTAAAATCCTCCGTTTCATTATTTGTTTTTGGAATCACGTTTCCTTTGATGATGTTACTATAGCACAGGACTGTCTGGACATAGTTGGCAAGGACAGAGACATTTTTTTGCAAAAGAAAAATGCCCTGCATCAGGCAAGACATTTTTGCACCAAAAATCTGCTATTGATTTTTGTCATAATTGTGTATTATTGCGCATATGGATACACTGCCACATTACTTGCAGAATTTCACTGCCACATATATGCCGGTATGTAATCTGTTCTGCATTACTCTGTATCGTAATCTATATTGAGATATACTTCATCTCGTCTGTGGAAACCGCCGTCAATGATCACCTCATCAATATTATCCCTTGTAACGGCAACCGGTTCCAGCACCTTCGCCGGGATATCGTAGCTTCCATCGTTCATGGTATCTGTCACATCTGACGAAATCTTTCCCTCTTCTGCCATCTTCACCGCATATTCAGCTGCCTGGCGTGCCAGATCTTCGATAGATTTAAATGCTGTCATGTACTGGGTTCCTTCCACAATACGCTGACATGCAGCCAGATCACCATCCTGGCCTACCACGATCACCTGTCCGGCAAGCTGGTTTTCCGCAAGAATCTGTATCACCTGGCTGGCAATATCATCATTTCCGCACATGATTCCCTTTACATCAGGATACTCTTCCAGTGCTTCCTCCACATAATCTGCTGCCAGCTCCGCGATCCAGCCTTCACAGTTGGCTTTGTAAACCACCTTCAGATCACTGTTTTTCAGAGTGTCTTCAAATCCCTCTTTTACCATGTCCACATTGTTATCTGAAGCAGATCCCTGGATCATAAAAATCTTTCCGCCATCAGGGATCGCTTCCATCATGGACTGTGCCATAACCTCTCCGACTTTCCGGTTATCAAAGGAAATATACATATCTGTATCCGCATCATTTACCATACGGTCATAGGAGATCACCCTGATTCCTACATTATGGGCACGCTCCACAGCCTCAGATAATGCCTTGCAGTCTCTGGCAATGATCACGATCACATCCATATGCTTCTTGATAAAATAGTCGATCTGGCTGATCTGCTCTTTTGTATCTGCTCCCGCATCCTGAACATTCACTTCCGCTCCCAATTCCCTTGCGGTTGCCACGAATACATCCCTGTCACGGATCCACCTCTCAATAACAAAGGAATCCACTGTAAGACCGATCTGAATTTTCTTTTCACCACTGTCTTCCTCTGTATCGTTTTCCTGTGCAGCTGTCTGCTTTGTTTTTTCGGAAGCGCAGCCATTCAGCATCAATGTCAACAGACACAGCAAGATCAACAGCTTCCTGATCATTTTCCCCCCGCTCATATTGTCTACCTCAACCTCTCTCTGAATTCACTTGGTGTCACGCCTTCGTATTTCTTGAATATCCTGCTGAAATAATTGGGGTCGCTGTATCCGGATTCCGCACAGATCTCCTTGATGGAAAGCCCTGAATCCTTGAGAAGTTCTCTTGCATTCCGAAGCCGCACTTCTGTAAGATACTCGATAAAATTTCCTCCGGTCTCCTGCTTAAAAAGCTTGCTGAAATAATAAGGGCTGATATCCACCTCCCGTGACACCTCATCCAATGAAATATCTTTTTTGTAATTATCCCGGATATAGGACTTTGCTTTTTCGATAATGGAAACCGCTTCTTTTTCCCTTGCACTTTCCATGTTACTGCAGATTTCTGATGTTTTGCCCAGGAACCATTTTTTCATCCCTTCTATGTCTGTATATTCCTGGATCTCATGAATATAATTTCTGCGGCAGCTGATCGCATATTTCACGGTACCTGCAAAAAAGGCCTTTTTTTCCACTCCCATCACAAGCTCCAGGATCTTGATGCGCATGTCCTCCAGATCTACTCCCGGCTGCTTCTCCATCCACCGGATAAATTCCTCGGCACAGCTTAAAGCTCCTGCCACATCCTTATCCATCACCCGCTTTTCATAGCGACGTTCCAGATCTCTTGGATATTCGCCGTCATATTTCTGTGCAGCCGGAACATCCTCAATATGTATCACATGGCTGGTGCTTTCCCGAAGTGCGATCATGGCCTCCTTGAAGGATTCTTTCATGGTGCTTCCCATCTCCTTCACCCGGCCGATACCACAGCGAAATTTACTGTCAATCCTGCTTTCCAGCTTATGTACCATGTTTCTGGTTCTTGTTACAACCTCCACACGTTCCTCATAGGACTCCCTGGAATTACGGTACGGAACAAGCAGTACAATACGGTTTCCCATAATGGGTCCTACCAGACATTCAAAAAATCCCTGAGTGATTTCCCGGAATGTGGAATAAAATTTGTTTGCCTTCACACTGGCCCCCACCGCATTGGTAAGAACACCATTTTCCGTAGAATCCCCGAATTCAGCCACGATCATATATCCATATTCTTCCCGGATATCCAGAAGCTCCCTGTAATTATCCTGATATGTCTGAAAATCATCCTGCAGAAGAATATTATTAATATATCCGCTTTCGATCATGGGCACAACTGTCTCCAGTTTTTCACGGATACGGAGATCATCGCTTCGCTTCTGTCTTGTGGAATCTACCTTTTCCATAGCTTTGGAGCATATTTCCAGAATCACCTTTTTGTTTACCGGCTTGGTAAGAAATTCCATAACTCCAAGACTTACCGCTTCCTTGGCATAATTAAATTTATCATAGGCTGTAATGATCACAAAGACCACAGATCTGTTAAATTTCTGGATTTCCCGGATTGCCTGGATCCCACTTAAGCCCGGCATCTGAATGTCCATAAAGCAGATATCCGGCGGATATTTCTCCGCCTCCTCCACAACCACACGGCCTGTCTTGGCTGTATGGATCTCACATTCATTTCCATAGTTGGAACTTATAATATTTTTCAGGGATTCCAGCATGATCCCCTCATCATCAGCAATCAGGATTCTGTACATTTTTTTCGCTCCTCTCCAGAGGAATATTGATCACTACCTCTGTTCCCATTCCTTCACCTTCACTGTATATTTCCATTAATCCGTCCCGCTCATAATACAGTTCCAGACGGCTGATCACATTATTCATTCCGATTCCCGTGGAATCACCCTCGCCTGAACTGCTGTGGACTTTTTTTGACAGTACTCTTTGTATCTGTTCTCCGGTCATGCCCAGTCCGTTATCCCGAACACTGATCTCAATATGGTCGTTCCATCTCTCCACACTGAGATCAATATGTCCTTCCCAATCTATATTCCGGATTCCATGATTGACTGCGTTTTCCACAACCGGCTGCAGGATCATACTGGGAACACGTACATTTTCCACATCACATTCCACTTTTTTTGAAAAATGGATGTCCCCGGCAAACCGTACATTCAGAATATAAATGTAATTGTCCACAGCCTCCAGTTCTTCCTCCAGTGTGGCATCTTCCTCACCCTTCTTTACATTGTAGCGAAAAAAATCCGCCATCTTTTCCACAAAGATACTGGTTTTTTCTGCATCCTCCATCATTGCAAGCTGTACTCCTGCATTCAGGGAATTAAAAAGGAAATGCGGGTTGATCTGAGACTGGAGATATTTAAGCTGTGCCTCCTTGAGATGTGTTTCCATCAAAAGCTCCCTCTCTATCATCTGCTGTTCTTTTTCCATGCTGGCCTTTGTCCTGGCAATGTAAAGACCAAGATTATCCACCATGGTATTAAAGGCTCTTGTTACCGTTCCAAGCTCATCCCTGGAATCTGCTGGGGGCATCTTTACATTAAAATTCCCCTGACCTACCAGCTGTGCAGTTTCTGCCATATTAGTCAGCGGCAGGAACATCTCCCTTGTTGCCATGATCAGAAAGAACATTCCACAGATCACCACCAGAAGCATGATCATCATATTACTGATCTCCAGATATCTCATAACCGCCCGGAGAGCTGCATAAGTCTGGGAATTTTCTTTAAAAAGCTGCTTGTTCAGCTCATCCATAGAACTCTGGATATAACTGTAAAGCTCCAGACTTTCATCATATTCCTGCTTATATTTCTCCACATTCCTGCCTCTCTTGGCAGCTACAGTTCCTGCGGTACAGGAAAGATATGATTCCGACATCTTACGTATCTTCTTCTCCAGAAGTTTTACGGAATCATCAATATTCCGTTCATTTAACTTCTCCAGCTCCTGCCTGTATTTCGCCTCATTCTGATAATAATCCATCAGTGCCTGGGAGCTTTTTACCTTCAGATACTGGTACATACTGTCCTGCACATCGTCAAAAACCTGCCCAAGCTCTGTGATCTGGGCATTGCTGGCATACACATCATCCATCTCCTGCATGGAGTTGTTGATCCGCGCATAAAACAGCATGTTGATGCTGAACAGTAAAACTGCCAGCACTCCAACCTCGATCATGATCTTGCTTACAAGAGAAAAGTCACTCCAACGGATCTTTTTCATCTGTGACTGCCTCCCTCCTCATCTTCTCCACTGCTGTTCTGTCAAGAAAATTAATGTCTACATTGTAGAAAGAATTGGTTCTTCCATCTTCTATATAGCTGGTAACTGCCTCCACACTGTACTGTCCCAGTTGGGTCGTGTCCACATCACAGGTAACTGAAATAACACCTTTTTCAACTGCCGCCAGAATATCCTCAGATGTATAATAACCAATGATCTTCACTTTTCCTGCAAGGTTGAAATCCAGAATTGCCTGTCTTGCACACTCCGTTGTCTCCTCATCCATACACACAAGTATATCCGGAACATTCCGCTTCTGCTGAAAAATATCAGTAACTGCCTCCTCTGTTTCAAAGGTTCCTGTTGACAGAAGATTCCTTCCCTTGATCTCAATATCCTCAGAACCAGCTGCCATCTTCACCGCATTGCTGATCTGAGTGTATATCTGACTTTCGTTCATATCATCAATGTCCCGTTTCTGCAGGATCAGGATCTTCTTCGTGTTCTCATTCACATATCTGGCAACAATTTCCCCGTAAGCCATGCCAAGCTGATAATCGCTGACTCCCACAAAGCTCTGGCGGCGGCTGTGCACCGCATCACTCATGACTGTAACCACCGGTATTCCGTTTCTTACTGCAGTATTGATTGCTTCTTCCAGACCGGCTTCTCCATTATACTGCAGGATAATACCATCCGCCTTGGCCGCAATGCTCATATTCATATAATCAAGTTTATTATAGGATGTTTCTCTATCCGACCCCATGATCTCAAGCAGTACATTATTGGAAGCTGCTTTTTTCTTCGCACTGTCATATACTGCCTGCCAGAACTGGGAATCAGGGCTGTCCACGATCATGTCGTACTGGTATTTATATATTTTCTCTTCCTGTTCATCCAACCCTGCTTTTTCACTGATTCCTCTGTAATAGGATTCTCCTGTCATATAAGTAAGTACTATCACGGCAGCAAAAACCAGCAGGATGCAAGCTGATTTCTTTTTCATAATACACTCCATTCTGTTTCACAAAACATTCCGGGTTTCAGTTTATCATAATTTCACAGAAAAGTCACTGTTTGACATGGATTTCCTGTGCACTTTCATGTTATATTAATAACCACAACATTACCAAAGGAGGCCGCAAAACATGACAAATGCAACCAAGCTTGCCCTGGAAGAATCCCTGAAGCATCTGCTTCTTAAGAAACCTTTAGATAAGATCACCATCAATGACCTGACTACGGACTGCGGTATCAGCCGCATGACTTTTTACTATCATTTCAAAGATATCTATGATCTTGTGGAGTGGTGCTGTCTGGAAGATGCCAGAATTGCCCTTCAGGGCAAAAAAACCTCTTCCACATGGCATGAAGGGCTTCTGCAGATCTTTGATGCCGTGATGGAAAACAAGCCGTTTATCTTAAATGTATACCGCTGCGTGGGGCGGGAACAGATCGAGAATTATCTGTTCCAGCTTACCTGCGGTCTTCTTATGGGCGTGGTAACAGAAAAATCAAAAGACATCTCCATCACGGATGAACAGAAAATTTTTATCGCAGATCTGTATAAATACAGCTTTGTAGGGATCATGCTGGACTGGATCAAAAACGGCATGCGTGAAGATTATCGCGAAATCGCAGATGATACCGCAACCGCACTGTACGGAAGCATCGACAACGCCATCCGCAATTTTGCCACCAGAAACAAAACAGCAGAAATGACTACAGAATAAAAACTTATCAAAACAGACATAATGATAAAAAACTGAACACTTTCGGTGTTTTGTAAATAGAATCTTTTTTCCGGATGGGCTATCATAGCCTCAACAGCAACAAAGAACAGTTAATCCGATACAAACAGGTATCTCATTTACGAAAGGTGGATGTCATATGTCAGATAAAAAAGGATTCATGGGTCTTGCAGCACTTGCGGCAGCCGGAGCCGGCGCAGCCATGCTGATGAAAAAAACAAAAGAGATCAACGAAGAGGAAAACTTCCATGTAAAAGAAACTACTGCAAACTACCGCAACACCGAGCGTGGAAAGCATGACAAAAACAGCAAGGGGATTTATTATTCCAACGGTAACTATGAAGCTTTTGCCCGTCCGGAAAAGCCGGAGGGTGTGGACGACAAGCATGCCTACATCGTAGGAAGCGGTCTTGCTTCCCTGGCTGCTGCATGCTTTCTGGTAAGAGACGCACAGATGCCAGGTGATCATATCCACATCCTGGAAGCCATGGATATTGCCGGCGGTGCCTGCGATGGAATCTTTGATCCGTCCAGAGGATATATCATGCGTGGCGGTCGTGAGATGGAAAACCATTTCGAGTGCCTGTGGGATCTTTTCCGCAGTATTCCTTCTCTTGAAAAACCGGGTGCTTCTGTTCTGGACGAGTTCTACTGGCTGAACAAGCACGATCCGAACTATTCTCTCTGCCGTGCAACCGTCAATCGTGGACAGGATGCACATACTGACGGAAAATTTAACCTGAGCCAGAAAGGCTGTATGGAGATCATGAAGCTTTTTATGACAAAGAATGAGGATCTTTACGATAAAACCATCGAAGATGTATTCGATGATGAAGTGTTTGATTCCACCTTCTGGCTGTACTGGAGAACCATGTTCGCATTTGAAAACTGGCACAGTGCTCTGGAGATGAAGCTTTACTTCCAGCGTTTTATCCACCACATTGCAGGTCTTCCTGATTTCAGCGCCCTGAAATTCACCAAGTACAACCAATACGAATCCCTGATCCTTCCCATGAAAAAATATCTGGAGGATGCAGGTGTTGACTTCCAGTTTAATACTGAGGTCACAAACGTGATCTTTAATTTCAAGGATGGCAAAAAGATCGCCACTGCTATCGAATGCAAGGTAAAAGATGTGGAGCAGGGTATCCTTCTTACAGAGAATGATTATGTTTTCGTCACTAACGGAAGCTGTACAGAGGGCACGATCTACGGTGACCAGAACCACGCACCAAACGGTGATGCAGAGGTCCGTACCAGTGGTGTATGGTCTCTGTGGAAAAATATCGCAGCTCAGGATCCTTCCTTCGGACATCCGGAAAAGTTCTGCTCAGACATTTCCAGAACAAACTGGGAATCCGCTACTGTCACCACTTTGGATGACCGTATTATCCCTTATATCACCAATATCTGCCAGCGTGACCCACGTACCGGCAAGGTTGTTACCGGTGGTATCGTAAGCTGCCAGGATTCCAAATGGCTCTTAAGCTGGACCATCAACCGTCAGGGACAATTCAAGGAACAGGATCCGAAGAAGGTCTGTGTATGGGTTTACGGACTGTTCACAGATGTTCCCGGTGATTATATCAAGAAGCCGATGAAGGATTGTACCGGTAAGGAAATTACCGCCGAGTGGCTGTACCACCTCGGTGTTCCGGTAGAGCAGATCGACGATATGGCTGAAAACAGCGCTGTCTGCGTTCCGACTATGATGCCATACATCACCGCCTTCTTCATGCCACGCACAAAAGGTGACCGCCCGGATGTCATCCCGGATGGCTGTGTAAACTTTGCATTCCTGGGCCAGTTTGCGGAAACTCCTCGTGATACCGTATTCACAACAGAGTATTCCGTACGTACTGCAATGGAGGCTGTATACGGACTTTTCGGTGTAGATCGTGGGGTTCCGGAAGTATGGGGAAGCGTTTACGATATCCGTGAGCTTCTGGACAGCAGTGTAAAACTGATGGACGGAAAATCTCCTCTTGAGATCCAGCTGCCAGGGCCGCTGAATGCACTGAAGAAACCACTTCTTAATGTTGTGAAGGGTACCGTGGTTGAGAAAGTACTGCGGGATCATGATGTGCTGAAGGATTATATGTAAGATATACAGCCTGCCAGGCAGATATTCTCAATCCGAAAATTAAGATTTGAAAACAGTAAATGAACCTCCGGTTCTATTAGTGCAGCAATCCCCCGGAAATACTTCTCGCGCGGTATTTCCGGGGGATTATTTTGATTTTCATATTTTTATTTTTCCAATGTTTCATTCATACTTCCGGAACGGAATCCCTGAAGATCCAGTGTCACGTAAGAAAATCCCAATGTGTGGAATTTCTCTGTGATCTTTGTTCTTGTTTCATTATCTGCAATTTTCAGGATCTCTTCTTTTGATTTTCTAAATACCTGCTCTCTTTGAGATACGGATGTGGAGTTGTATACATGAACGATTGCTTTTGGGGCGCCTTTAACAGCTTCAAAGGTCTTACGGATGATATGCTCTCTTGCCTGAGTCAGTACCTGAACGGTCACATCATCTGGAATCATATTCTTCTCAATCAGCGTTCTCATGAACTTGTACTCGGTATCGGATGCTGCCGGGAATCCAACCTCAATCTCCTTAAATCCGATATCTACTAACATCTGGAAGAACTCCAACTTTTCCTCAAGACTCATTGGCTCGATCAGCGCCTGGTTACCATCTCGCAGGTCAACACTACACCATACCGGCGGTTTTTCAATCTCTGTCTTCTTCACCCAGTCATATGTGACGACCGGTGGCATAAAATAAGTCTTTTCGTACTTTTCAAAATTATTCATATCTATCACCCTTCCAAATTAATTTTCATCAAATTAGTTGTCTTTTTTTAAGACTCACTCATACTAACACAGGAATAAAAAAAAGGAAAGTGACATATTTAATCACTTTCCTTGATTTTTTTTAATATTCTTA
>ERZ773259.1973-NODE-1973-length-14646-cov-2.885203_pt1 | contig 14646 bp, 8 predicted proteins | sample MGYA00511961_ERZ773259 | MGnify/ENA primary metagenome ERZ773259 (study PRJEB29015, sample SAMEA2737775) | human gut metagenome | biome: human gut; feature: human-associated habitat; material: faeces | place: China | collected 2012 ...
ATGCAAGAGCTGCTGCTGTAGGCTCGTTGATGATACGTTTTACATCAAGACCTGCGATCTTACCTGCATCTTTGGTAGCCTGACGCTGAGCATCGTTGAAGTAAGCCGGAACTGTGATAACTGCCTCTGTTACTTTCTCACCAAGATATGCCTCTGCATCCTTTTTCAGTTTCTGAAGGATCATTGCAGAGATCTCCTGTGGAGAATATTTCTTGTCATCGATGGTTACACGGTAATCGGTACCCATCTCTCTTTTGATAGAAGAGATTGTTCTGTCTGCATTTGTAACTGCCTGACGTTTTGCAGGCTCACCTACCAGACGCTCTCCTGTCTTTGTGAAAGCCACAACGGACGGTGTTGTTCTTGCGCCTTCTGTATTTGCGATAACTGTCGGCTGTCCACCTTCCATTACGGCTACACAGCTGTTTGTTGTACCTAAGTCAATACCAATAATCTTTCCCATGATTTTTTCCTCCTGTTTTAGTCTGTATCTGTTAAAATAAAGTTTGTTGTCAGTTAGTTTGCAACCTTTACCATACTGTGGCGTACTACGAAATCCTTGTAGGTGTAACCCTTCTGGAACTCTTCTACTACGATGTTCTCTCCGACTGTTTCATCTTCCACATGCATCACTGCATTATGGAAATCAGGGTTGAATTCCTTTCCCACTGCTTCGATTGGCTTCACACCAAGCTCATCCAGTGTTGTGGTAAGCTGCTTGTAGATCATTTTCATTCCATCTGCAAAAGCATCGCCTTCCTGTGCCTGTGCAAGACCTCTTTCGAAGTTATCTACAACCGGCAGGATCTTTTCAACGATCTCTTTCGCTCCGATGATGTACATGCTGGATTTTTCTTTTTCCGTTCTTTTACGGAAATTATCAAATTCAGCCATGGTACGCTTCAGGCGATCGGTAAGTTCCTCCACCTTCTGCTCAGATTTATCTTTTTTCTTCTTTCCGAAGAAGGAAGTTTTTGATTTTTCTTCTTTTTTATCCTCTGAGGCAGCTTCTTCGCCTGGAGTATTGTTTTCTTCCTCCGGCAGATCTTCTCCCTCCGGTGTCAGGCTTTTTTCTTCCTGATCTCCATCAGTTACGGGGATTTCCTTCTCCGCTTCCTGCTCTTCGGATGTTTTCTTTGTTTCCTCCGACACTTTTTTTCTACCGCCTTTCTAAGTTTTCTTCTTTTTCAAAACGTCATCCAGATGATTCTTAAGTTCCTTCAGACTGTCCACTACATTCTCATAATCCATTCGTTTGGGACCGATGATCCCGATGGTTCCGTACATTCCGTCTCCCAGTTCATATCTGGCAGTTACAATGCTGCAGTCCTTCATGGTCTGGATCGGCATCTCATCACCGATATAAACCTGGATTCCTGTATTCTCTCCATCTGACATCTGTTCTTTTACAAGATCGGCAAGTTCATGCTTCTCCTCAAATGCGGAGATCAGCTCCGTTGCCTTTTCTTTATCGGCAAGCTCCGGATACTTGAAGATGTTGGTTGCACCTGAAGTATAGATCTCCATATCTTCCTCTTCCACATGAATGGTGGCTGCCACTGCATCCAGAACTGTTGCCACCACACCACTGTGGCTGCCTGCCTGTTCCTTCAGTCTGGCGATCATCCCAAGGTTGATATCCTGGATCGGGATCCCATTGAGATTGGTGTTAAGAAGAAGATTCAGTTTCAGGATCGTCTGGTCGTCCATTTCCTCGTCCAGATTGATGATCTGGTTCCGGACTGTGTTGTTGTCACTGACAACCACTGCCACAAGCTGAAGCTCGCTCATTCTCGACAGCTGGATGAACTTGATCTTGTTGCCGCTGTACTGCGGAACGGAAACCATGGTAGCATAATTGGTATTGGAAGCAAGAACCTTCGCAACCTTCTTAAGCACCTTATCCATCTTATCTGTCTTCTCAATGATCAGATCTCGCAGCTCTGCAACCTCTGCTTCCTTCTCCTTCATCAGCTCATTGACGTAAAGTCTGTAGCCCTTATCTGAAGGAATCCTTCCTGCTGAGGTATGAGGCTGGACGATATAGCCCATATCTGTCAGGTCTGACATTTCATTTCGGATCGTTGCGGAACTTACATTGAGATCCGCATACTTGGAAATGGTCCTGGAGCCAACCGGTTCTCCGGTCTCCATATAGGTCTTGATGATTGCTTTTAAGATTTTTTGCTTGCGCTCATTCAACACCTCTTCCATGAAGCCATCTCCTTTCCTTTTTATTCTTTCCTGACGGATGTTGATTCTTTTTTATATCTGTTAGCACTCATTTTAGTGGAGTGCTAACATCTACAGTCTTTAAGATATCACCATGTAAAATATTTGTCAATATGTTTTGAAAAAAAGTTCTTATTTTTTCGCAGCAAAAAAAGCATCAGTACGATGCTTTTTTGTAATACTGGTCTATGCAGTTCTGTGCCCCGGCAAAAAATTCCGCTTCTGTTTTCTGTCCCAGCACATATTTCTGAAATTCCGTTCCCATAGACGAAACAGCTTCTATAGAATCGACGCACAGTGGTCTTGCCTTCAGTTCATAATCCTTCAGATATTGCCGGATCATTTCAATTCCCTCCAGCTCAAAACTCTTATCCTCGATCACATCCAGTCTTGTCGGACAGAATTTTGTCAGCTGTCCGTAATTTTTGCTGGCCTCATATCCGGACACATACTGAAGGAACTTCAGAGCTGCTTCTTTATGATCAGAATTTTTATTCAGTACATACTGCCAGGTTGCGATATTGGTCACCTTCTCGTCAAATTCCGGAAATGGTGCCATATGGATCTTATCTTTTCTATACACGCCTGCATTCTGAAAGGTACTCAACGCACCGGTATACATGAACATACATCCATACTGGCCGTTTATAAATTTTTCATTCAGCTGGTCATGCTGGTCGATCAGATTCTCCTCTGATATCATCCCTGTATCCAGCATTCGCTTCATATATTCTGCCGCTTCTCTGGTTTTCGGATCAGTCCAGTCTGTATAATCCCCTCCGAAAAAATTGACACACTCGCTGATACTGTTATATATGTAAGAAATCTCCCATGCATCCCCGTATGCATATTTTCCCGTATTCTGAAGCTTTTTCTGAAGGATCTCAAGATCACTGAGACAGGAAAGTCTGTCCAGACCAGCCTGATCCAGCAATTCCTGGTTCACCCAGAATGCCATGATATCCATTTTGAACGGTACCGAAAAAATATGTCCGTCTGACATGCATATTTCTTTCAGGTATTCCTGTGGAAAATTCGCCGCTGTTTCCTCTGTCATAACGGTATCTTCCAGCGGAAGAAGAAATCCCTTATGCTTAAATTCGGATATCATCTCATCATTTACTGTGATCAGATCAACAGAATCATCTCCTGATGTCAGAAGAGTTGCTATTTTGGCCTGGCGATTGTCCGCATTAGACGGACATTTTTCGATATGGATCTCTATTCCAAGATCCTTTTCCGCCTGACTGATAAAAGAATCAAAGCCCTCTGTGTCTGCATCCACATGAAGGATCGTCAGTTCCTGTCTGTTCTCCGGCACAATATCAGATGCAGTCTCCTTCTTCTGGGCTCCACATCCTGTCACTGCCAGAGCCAGGGCAAATACCCCGCAAAATACCTGTTTTTTCAATCTCTACCACCCTTTTTATCTGGGCCATCTATCCTCTTTTGACATCAACGGCTGGAACGGTGCATGAGGAAGTGTCTGATACCAGTACGCTACACTTGCCACATCATCCTGTCGTTCAAACAGGCCACGGTATCCGACGCCTATCTGCTGAATGGTAACGCGAAGATCCTCTTCAAAGCAGATCGGATCCTGTAAATGCCATCTGTAAAAGCCTCGCATTGGCGGGCAGTCATCATTATGATAAAAATTGTGGATCAGTTCGTCATGGGCAGAATAATACGGATATCCCAGATATGGTGTGTTATAATTCTGTTCCACGGTTTTTCCATCCACCTGTTTGGCAAAGCTCCAGGAACCTCCAAAGTAATCTTCCGTTCCTGTTCCGCAGATGGTCGGATACTCCTCATCTCCGTCAATATAAAATTTCATTTCTCCCTCGCCCCACCAGTAACGTTCCAGTGTGGTAAGTGCCATGTAGGTCCCTATATAATGGCCTTTTCCTTTTACTCCATCCAAAATTGTATAATCTTTTGTTTTTTCTGTCAACCGTTCCCGTCTCCACTGCGCATGGAAATAAGCAATATCGTCCGGAAGCTCATCATAGAGACAGTAATCTACCTGATAAAAGAAAGCCGGTATTTTATTTGCATGCTGGTTTTCCAGTGTGATCTTTGCTTTCTTCTTAAACGGCATCGGGAAATAGCAGTTAAAGCCCCTGTTTGGAACAACAGCCACCGGAACAGAATTTACAAAACATTCTCTTCCGAATCCGCAGCAGAAGAAATCACCCAGAGGACTTTCCACGGAAGGAGTTTCCTCGTCATCCCAGTACATACGGATCACAAGATCCCTCAGTACAAAGCAATCTGCCTCTGTAGTCTTGTTATCAACGGTGATCCAGATATGATTGATCTGTCCCGGTCCTTCCATTTCTGCCAGAGTTACCACAGTTCCCGGCTCTATATCCTTAAGACACGGACTTCCTTTTCTGGATGGTCCCAGATGGCTTGCCTCCATACCGCCTCTGCCTTTTTCTCCATGAGGATTCTCCGCATTGATCGCACGGCTTTTTCCGTGCTTTGCAAGTGCGATTCCTCCAAGTCCGCCTGTAAATGCCTGATACATATCTGCATTCTCCTTTCCTTTGGAAATTAAAAAATATTTACGCTTTTACTCCACCTGCCATGATACCATCCATGATCTGTTTCTCAAAAACAGCTACAAAGATAATGATCGGAAGAAGGATGATCCATCCCATGGCGCTGACAAGATCCCACGGAACTCCATACATGTTGTCACGTAACGGAAGCTGTACGATGGAAACAGAAAGTACCTGAATACCATTTGAATAAAACAACGGTGTGAAAAAGTTATTCAGACAGGTAATAAAGTTGATGATGCAAACCGTAGCGATCGCCGGCTTCATCAGCGGCAGAACGATCGTAAACAGTCTCTGTGAAAAAGATGCGCCGTCAATAGCAGCTGCCTCCTCCAGTGAGATCGGGATCTCACCGACAAAGTTTCTGAGGATCAGAACCGTAAACGGTATAACGGTACTGATATAAAGAAGGATAAGTCCCGGATATGTATCATACAGCTTTACCTTCTGCATAAACTCATACAGCGGGCGGGCTGTAACAACCTCAGGGATCAGCATGGTAGCCAGAACAAATGCAAATGCAACAGAAACTCCCTTTGAGTTAAATCTTGAAAAGCCATAAGCTGCCATTGCACACAGCACGGTGCTGATCACAAGAGTAAGACCGACGATCAGTACGGTGTTTCCAATCTTTGAAAGCAGTCCGACATTCTGTAGCAGAAATGTGTAGCTTTCCAGTGTGGGATGATCCGGAAGATAATCAATCGGTGTTTTAAACAGTTCTCCTGCCGGTGTGATCGAAGAAATAAAGATCCAGTAGACCGGGAACAGGATCAGAAAAGCCACAATGGCAAACAGAACCCATCTTCCAACAGCTATCACTCCATGATAAACATTATATTTTCCTGTATTCTTCACGATAATTCCCCCCTAACTGTCAAACTTATTCATAACACGTATATTCAGCCAGCTGAAGATCGCCATTACAACAAACAGCAGCATGGCCAGCGCCGAAGCATATCCTACGTTTAGATTTGTAAATGCTTCTGTTGTGATTCTGTATGCGATCAGCGCAGTATCCTCGCCAGGACCTCCGGATGTCATGGAATAAACCAGATCGAAGGTTGTCAGTCTCCAGAGTGTGAACGGAATACATAAAGTCAGGACATTTTTTGCGATCAGCGGAAGTGTGATCCGGAAAAAGCTCTGAATCCCGTTTGCACCGTCTACCTTTGCTGCCTCATAGATATCGCCGGAAATAAACTGAAGTCCGGAAAGTACAAGAATTGCAAAGAACGGAAGATCCTTCCACAGGTCCATTGCAATTACCGCTGCTCTTGCAGTACCTGTATTGATCAGCCAGCTGTTCTGGTATCCCGGTACAAACCAGCGGATAAAATCATTGATCAGACCATAATCATTGTTAAATGCCCATTTTGCAGCCATACCTACAACAACTGCCGGCATTGCCCAGGGAATCAGTACAATCGTACGAAGAAAACGACGTCCCTTAAATTTCATATTTAGGATCAGTGCCAGAATAACTCCGAGGATCACATGCAGGATCATGGAAACAACCACAAATATTGCCGTAAAGCTGATCGATGTAAGCACTTTAGGATCAGAAAATACCTTCAGGTAATTCTTGAAGCCTATAAATTCATTGATACCTGCAAGGATACTGATATTAAAGAAGCTGTTTTTCACAGTCATCAGAATGGGATATACTGTTGTAAAGCCTCTGATCAGTACAACCGGCAGGATCAAAAGCCATGGTATCCACTTCATAGTTTTTTTACTTATTGTCATGGAACTTTCCTCCCTGTTCATCAAGCAATGTAAAGCAGACTTTTACCTCTGCTTTACATTGCTGTTTTTTTATATCTTTTACTTATACATATCTACCACATCCTGAGCCTTCTTGCAGAACTCATCAACTGTAATCTCGTCTTTCATACAGGACTGGAAGATCGTTCCCATATCGCTGATAAATTCCATTGTCTGTGCCACCAGTGGACGTCCCTGTACATTGCATTCATTTGCATATCTGCTGTACATTTCTTTTGCCGGGTCAGAATCCGGAACTACCTTCTCTGCAACATCCTTTCTTGCAGGATATCTGTCAAATGCTTTATAGGAAGCTTCCATTCCGCCTTCATCAGCCATATACTGAAGGAATTTCACAGCTGCATCTTTATTCTTGGATGCTTTGTTAAGAACATAGTTCCAAGAATCTGTAAAGATCGCACGCTCTCCCTTACCGCTGAAATCCGGTACCATTTCCATGTGGATCTTATCTGCGCCAAGCATATCTGCCTTTGCATAATCTGTTCCAAGGCCCCACATAAACCAGCATCCGTATTTTCCATCATTGATCTTCGGATTCATCTGATCATATTTATCAGCAATCTGCTCAATGGAGGTTTCTTTATCAGCAACCAGATCATGGAGGAACTGAACCGCTTCCTTGTTTTCCTCTTTGGTCCAGTCAAAATAATCGCCGCCGAACATGTTTACAAACTGTGCAAGCTCGTTAAATGCATAAGTTTTCTCCCAGGAACCGCCGTAACCGAATCTTCCATCCTTGGAAACAGCCTTCATATACTTCATGAAGTCCTCTTTTGTATCAATGGACTTGATTCCGACCTCATCCATGATCTCCTGATTTACCCAGAATGCAAGATATCCTGCATAGCCTGGAACACCGATAATGTTTCCGTCCTTATCTGTGATCATATCCTCTACATATCCCTGAGCAAACTGATCAATGATATCATCTGTCATTACTGTATCATTCAGTCCTTCCAGCCATCCGGAATTTTTAAATGCCGCGCTCATCTCATCGTTGATCTCAATGACATCCACGGAAGTATCTCCTGTGGAAAGCATTGTGGTGATCTTCTGCTGACGGGTATCTGTATCTGTAGGTGCCGCAATTACATTAATGTTCAGGCCCGTGGCATCTTCCACATTTGCAAGCCAGTCCTCAAAATCCGGGTCTGTGGTGTTGACGCTGTATAAGGTAAGATCATATTTTTCCTTTGCGGAAACAGTAACCACGTTACCTGCCATACCCACAACCATCGCTGCTGCCAAAACTGCACTCATTACTTTTTTCTTCATATCTTTCTTCCTTTCTGGACATTTTCGTGTTTGTCCACACCTGTTTTTGATGGTTTAAGGATACCAGAGAGCCCCCTCATTCTAAATACAATATTTTATGATTTATTTATATTATTTTTCGTTCTCTTGTATTTTTGTTGTTTATTTTTTATAATCCTTTTATATAATCTATATTTGTAACGGCTTTTTTCACAGCTGAATTCGGTTTCATTAATTTGTTTTTGACATAAAGGAGAATATGTACTATGAAATTCCACAAATGTATCCCACCCAGTTTTTCCTCATTTCGCTATAAGCTCCTGCTCGCATTTCTGATCGCAACTATGGTACCTCTGATTTCCCTGACCTTCATCAGCTATCACATTTCCTATAACATTGCCAGAGATCGTATTATCGATTCCGCCGTAATGACTGACAGACAGCTGGTTTCTCAGCTGAACGACCGTCTCGGCCAGGTTGAAAATGTAGCAGATACCATACAGTTTCAAATGTACTCCCTAAATCATTCTTCCTCCAATAAGGTAGATGCACTGAAAAAATTCACCACTGTAAAAAACAATATTTCGCTGTATAAATCCACATTCGATTTCTTCCATATATATGTTTTTCTGCCGCCCGATCAGCTCGGTTCAAAAGAAGGCCTGTACTTCTTTTCCACAGATGAGCTTTCTGCATATGGTCTGGATAAAAATATTGTTTCCGGTTCAGGCTTCTCCTCTGTCTGGATACCGGTTTCCAATATGCCTCTGCCTAAAATACTGTCCACAAAAAAATCATCTGCCGATGTGATCCTCTGCGTCCGGGCACTGAAAAATCAGGCCACCGGTATTCTGGAATACGCCTACGGCATTGCACTGGATGCCTCAGAGCTTACCCCTAATCTGCAGCCTGCAGCTATGGATTCCCGCATATACAGCTACATTCTCACAGATCACGGAGAGATTGCAGCGAAAAATACATCCTCACTGAATTTATCCGGAATTTCCAAAGCACAGTTTCAGAAATTTAAAGAAAATGCAGATTCTTCTTTTCACAGCGGCGACAAATATTATAACTGCTGTACCTTAAGCAATGGCTGGCTCCATGTTACCGAAATCCCTGAAAGCTACATTAGGGGCAACACACACATCCTGATCCGTGCATTACTGATCACTGTCCTTATTTTTCTGCCCCTTACTGTTATCATCGTTATCCTGTTTTCCGAAAATCTAACCCGGAAGATCACTGCACTTTCCTATGCAATGGAAGCCTTTCAGCTGGGACATGATCCGGAACATCTGTCTATCGTTACTGTTCCCCACCCGGATGACCCTTCCAGGTATGATGAGATCGACAGACTGGGCATCACCTTTGAAGATATGCAGCACACAATAGCCGGAAACCTGAAGTCCATTGTAAATCTTTCCGTAAACGAAGAGCGTCTGAAATACCAGCTGCTCCAGTCACAGATCAATCCGCATTTTCTTTATAATATCCTGGGATCGATCCGTACCTGCCAGTCGCTTGGAAAGCTTGACATTGCTGATCAGATGATTGCAGATCTGACAGCCTTTTACCGTCTTACCCTGCGTAAATCAAAAGAACTTATTCCTATTAAAGATGAACTGGAAATCGCCCGGCTTTATCTGGAAATGGAAAAGCTCTGCCATAAAGACAATCTGGCCTGGGAAATTGAAGCAGAAGATGGCATCGAAAATTTCCTGATCTGCAAGTTTACACTTCAGCCATTTCTCGAAAATTCCATTCTGCACGGAATTTCTTCGGGTACTCCAGCTGTTTTTATTTCGATCCATGTTCTTTATGGCGATGATACGGTTGTGATCTCCATTGAGGACAACGGTGCCGGCATGGATCCTGAAACCCTTGCACAGCTGCGCCATGCTATTGAACATAATGTTATTGATTATGAGAAACATTTTGGAATTTCCAATGTAAGTTCCCGTATTTCCAACCCATTATACGGAAACGGTTCCGTAAGAATCCGCAGCAACCCCGGAAACGGCACATACGTCACCATTGAATTCGAACAGATGGAGGAAGATATCGATGAAAAAAATAATGATCGTAGATGATAATTACTTATCTGCAGAAGGTATCGAAAAAAACATAGACTGGGAAACGCTGAACGCAGAGATCATCCATGTCTGCTACAATGGAACTTCTGCTATCGAAGCCATGAAAAAGGAGCCTGCAGACCTGATCATTTCTGACATTGAAATGCCGGATCTTGACGGCATTTCAATGAGCCGCCAGGCTCTTGAGATCAATCCCATGGTAAAGATCATTCTGATCAGTGCCTATGATAAATTTGAGTATGCAAGACGTGCTCTGCTCCTTGGTGCTCTGGATTATATCGAAAAGCCACTGGATTATGCCTATCTTATCCAGAAGGTAAAAAACGCTTTTGCACTGATGGAAAAGGAACAGAAAAATCTCCAGCTTCTGAAACAAAGCAGGCCTCTTCTTACGGAAAAATTTTTCCGCGAGATCACACACCTTCCGTCTTCTGAAGCAGCCTACCGACTGAAGCCTTATCTTAAGTATCTGAACCTGGAGCTGAATTATGATTTTTATACAGTTGTTGTTCTGGAGCTTGAAAATGCTCCGGATCTAAAAGCCGTTTACGGGATTGAAAAATTTCAGATGGAGCTTCTCAACCTTCAGGATCTGATAACTGAGGAAACCGCTTCTCTTGATTTTGTACACCTTCTTCCGGATATGGATGGCTATCTGTGCATTCTGGGACACAGTGGATGCCAGTCCAACAGCTTCCGTCAGCTTACCAGCCAGCTTATTTCCTCAATAGCAGATGCCTGCCAGCCACTGGGGCTGTCCCTCAATGCAGGCATCGGAACAATTGTCCGGGATTTCTGGAACCTGAACCAGTCCTACAAAAGTGCCGTACATGCGCTGGAATACAGATTCTTTTTCCCGCATCAGAATATCTTTGACGGAAGAGATGCTCTAGGTTCCGATCTGTCTGTTGCAGATTTTTCAGACACAAAGGAAGATGAGCTGATCCGGCTTCTCTGTAAAAAGGATACCTCTGCCATAGATATCTGGTTTCAAAATTTTTCCGACTGGCTTACCCAGAAATTTCGCACAAAGAATTTCGCTTTCATACAGATCTATTCTCTTCTCGGCCGAATCCTGAAATTTTTCTATGAATTAAATCTGGATACTCATGACCTTGAAGCTAAAATTTTGTATGTTTACAACCACATAAATGAGTTTCATAATACGGAAGAACTATGTCAATGGCTGAAGGATCTATGCCATCTTTTATGCCGGAAACTTGATTCCTCCATGAATGATTATCACCAGAAGCTCTGTGAACTGGTGATCTCCTATATCAACGAACACTACACTGACAATACGCTCTGCCTCAATGACATTGCCGCCTCTGCCAATGTAAGCCCTGCTTATTTAAGTGCTCTTTTCAAAAAAAATCAGGGGATCAGTCTCAGCGACTTTATCACATCTCAGCGAATTTCCGCAGCCGCCCGTTACCTGACTACGACTACTATGAGTCTGAAGGAGATCAGCCTGAAATGTGGTTATGCCAATCAATATTATTTCAGCACCAGCTTCAAAAAGAAAATGGGGATCACACCTTCCGCCTATCGGGAACAGCATACATAACCTCTTCTCTTCTTTATAACAAAGTTACTGTCACAAATGCCAGTGCCCTTCTCCGGAATTTTACTTATAATCAATTAATAAAGAGAATCATCATATTTTTTCGAAGGAGGGATCGCTATAAAAAAATGGAAAAAAATCCTGATATCTCTGATAACAGTCTTTGTACTGGCCATGCTTCCGGCAGAATCGGCAATTCTGCCTGGCACAGTCTGTGTTACAGAGGCCGCTCCCAGGATCAGTTCTTCCAAGCTTACCATGATCAAGGGGCAGAGCAGAACACTGAAGATCACCGGTCTCAAAAAAGGGCAGAAAATCACCTGGAAGAGCAGCAATTCCAAGATCGTCGCTGTAAACAAAGCTGGCAAGCTTCAGGCTAAGGCTAAAGGCTCTGCCACCATTACAGGAACCGTTTCCAAAAGGAAATACACCTGCAAAGTCACTGTACATGCCCCGAAGCTGAACAAAACCGCAGTAACTCTGAAAGTCGGTCAGACATATCAGCTAAAGCTTAGTGGTACCAATCAGAAGATCACCTGGAAGAGCAGCAATTCCAAAATCGTCACTGTAAACAAAGCAGGCAAGCTTTTTGCAAAATCTGCAGGAAATGCTACAATTACTGCTCAGGTAAACGGGATCCGCTTTGTCTGCAAGGTTAAAATCCAGAAAAAAGCAGCTCCGGCAAAGCCAGCTCCCACCGCTGCTCCTGCAAAACCAAACCCTACCGCAGCTCCGAAGCCCGGCATAAAATTAAAAAACCACATTCTGAGCAAAGGCAAAAAGGCCAGTGATGGAAGCGTAAAAATCGAGCTTAACACACACGATGAATCAAAAAAAATCGATATGGATTTAGGCGGTTTGGGTTCGTCATCTTCTATGCAGGTTTCCGTAGATGAATATCGAAGTATCACATACATTCCCAAAAACAACAGTTTTAAATTCTATTTCCGGTTTTCCAGCCATGATGATTTAAAAAGTGATATTACTTTGACTTTCCCGATGAATTCTACTGCGGCTTCTTTAAACTTTTATTTTTACATGAGCATACTTCCTGATGATGAATCCGGTACACTGATTGCCACTATGAGCAGCTCCGCTCCGCTTTCCGCCATCAGGAATGAATCCTCTAATTTATCCTTCCACTTCCAGAAGCTTACAGATCCTTATGAAATCCTGACACAAAAAGATGCTTCCGAGCTTGCCAACGACACTCTGGATATGGCTGTTCCATATTGGACTGATCTTCTCAAGGGCTCCGGCATCACCCTGCGCTCCCTGGGCTTTTCAACTACAAAATAAGCTTTTCCCAAAAACAGATCGAGCATACCCGACAACACCCCTGGCTATTACAGCCAGGGGTGTTGTACTGTCAGCTGCTTTGCAGCCTATTCCGTTAATTCTTCCAGATTCTTTTTTAATTCGAGCATCTTGTCTCTCAGCTCAGCAGCCTGCTCGAAATTCAGGTCTGCTGCCGCAGCACGCATCTGCTTCTCTACCTGGGCGATCACCTTCGTCAGTTCTTTTCGGTTCATGGATTCCGGATCCTTTTTAAGCTTCACTTCTGTCTCTGCCACCTTCTTCGAAACAGCGATCAGATCACGGACCGCCTTCTTGATCGTGGTTGGAGTGATGCCATGCTCCCTGTTGTAAGCCTCCTGTATCGCTCTCCTTCTTTCTGTCTCCGAGATTGCTTTTTCCATGGATTCTGTCATATTATCTGCATACATGATCACATGGCCTTCGCTGTTCCGGGCAGCACGGCCGATAGTCTGTACCAGGGATGTTTCCGAACGAAGGAAGCCTTCCTTATCTGCATCCAGGATCGCTACCAGCGTGATCTCCGGAATATCCAGTCCTTCTCGCAGAAGGTTGATCCCGACTAGCACATCAAACACATCCAGGCGCATATCGCGGATGATTTCCGCACGTTCCAGAGTGTCAATGTCTGAATGAAGGTATCGGACACGGATTCCCAGATCCTTCATATAATCGGTAAGGTCCTCTGCCATACGTTTGGTCAGGGTCGTGATCAGGACTTTGTTTTTCTTTTCAATTTCCTTATTTACTTCTGCTACAAGATCATCGATCTGTCCTTCGATCGGACGCACCTCCACCTTCGGATCAAGAAGCCCTGTAGGACGGATGATCTGCTCTGCACGAAGAAGCTCATGGTCATATTCATATTCTCCCGGTGTCGCAGATACAAACATTACCTGGTCAAGCTTGTTCTCGAATTCATCAAAGCTCAATGGACGGTTGTCCTTGGCAGATGGAAGTCGGAAACCGTAATCTACCAGGGTCTGTTTACGGCTCTGATCACCGGCATACATACCGCCCACCTGAGGAACTGTTTTGTGAGACTCATCTATAATAAGTAAAAAATCATCTCCGAAATAGTCCATCAGCGTATACGGCGGCTGGCCCGGAGCCAGTCCTGTAAGATGTCTGGAATAGTTCTCGATTCCGGAACAGAATCCGGTTTCCTTCATCATTTCTACGTCAAAGTTGGTACGCTCCGCAATTCGCTGAGCCTCGATCAGCTTGTCCTCACTTTTGAAGTATTCCACCTGCTGCTTCATCTCTTCCAAAATGGCATCTGCTGCACGACGGATCTGCTCCTGAGGCACAACGTAATGAGATGCAGGGAAAATCGCTGCATGGCTTTCCACACTTTTGATCTCTCCGGTAAGCACATCGATATCTGTGATACGCTCGATCTCATCTCCGAAAAACTCCACCCGCACTGCCCGGTCTGTAGAATTCGCCGGAAAGATCTCCAGCACATCACCCCGGACACGAAAGGTTCCACGGTGAAAATCCATCTCATTTCTTGTGTACTGGATATCGATCAGCTGTTTGATAACCTCATCACGGTCCTTCTCCATTCCAGGGCGAAGAGAGATCATCATATCAAAAAACTCCTGAGGTGCACCTAAGCCATAGATACAGGATACCGACGAAACCACGATCACATCCTTGCGCTCACATAAGGCTGCTGTGGCGGAGAGACGGAGCTTATCGATCTCATCGTTAGTGGATGCGTCCTTAGCGATGTAGGTATCTGTGGACGGGACATAAGCCTCCGGCTGATAGTAATCGTAGTAGGAGACAAAGTATTCCACTGCGTTCTCCGGGAAGAATT
>ERZ773259.1979-NODE-1979-length-14624-cov-3.176059_pt1 | contig 14624 bp, 15 predicted proteins | sample MGYA00511961_ERZ773259 | MGnify/ENA primary metagenome ERZ773259 (study PRJEB29015, sample SAMEA2737775) | human gut metagenome | biome: human gut; feature: human-associated habitat; material: faeces | place: China | collected 2012 ...
CCCGCCTACATCATCGGTGTCTGCGCTGCTGTGGCTTACGTTGCTATCATTGTCTGGTACGGCAAGAAGCGCGCTGCCCGGCTCCAGAAGCTGTAAGCTGTAACTATTTTCTGAAACAAACCCGTCCCGCCAAGTGGCGGGACGGGTTCTTTTTATCCCAAAACCACGCCCATGCCTGTTAGAACCCCCAGCACCGCCGCCATCACGGGCGCTGGGGATCGGCACAGGCGGAAGGACTCCGGCAGCAGTTCACCGAATACCACGTACAGCATCGCCCCGGATGCTCCGCCCAGTGTGAGCATCTGCAGGCCCGGCCCCATCGTTCCCAGGCAGAAGCCCAAAACCGCCCCCAGCACCGTGGGCGCGCCGGCTACCGCTGTGGTCAGGACTGCCCGTCCTCTGCTGGCACCGCCTGCCGCCAGGGGAACTGCAACAGCCATTCCCTCTGGAATGTTGTGGAGCCCGATCACCAGTGCCATCATTCGCCCATCCTCTCCCGCTTCGGCCAGATCCGCAGCGTAGGAGGCGCCGATTACCATCCCCTCTGGCAGGTTGTGCAGGGCAATAGCGGCTGCCATCACCACACCTGCCAGAAAGAGCCCTCCCCGCTTCGCACCTGCCTGCAGCCCGCTTACCAGCTCCTCCAGGAGCCAGATCCCCCCGCAGCCCGCCAGTACGCTGGCAGATGCCGCAGGAAGCGCGGAGAGCCCTGGCCCCGCCTGAATGGCATCGGTCAGCAGGTCTGCACACACCACAGCAAGCATCATGCCCGCCGCAAAGCTCAGCAGCACACTCACGGTCCTGTCCGTACCTCTGCGGAACAGATAGGCGGCCAGGCCCCCCAGCCCGGTCCCTCCCATGCCTGCCGCGGCCGTGACAGCTATGATCGTACCCACAATCTTCTCTCCCTCCCATAAAGATGGGCCAGGAACACCGCATAAGCGGCATTCCTGGCCTTTCGCGTTCTTCTGTATCCGTTGTCGACTCACAGCAGCATATACAGCAGCAGGAAGATCAGCCCTCCGCCTGCCAGCATGAGATCAAAGGAGAAGGTCTCTTCCGTTAGGAAACGGAGGGGTTTCCGTCCGTATGTGCCGAAGTTCTCGGCCCGCTTCGGCACAAAGATGCCGGGGGCCTTGGTAAAGAGGATCCGCTCCCCCAGCAGCACCAGCCAGTCGCCTACGGAGGCGGCCACCCGGGCGCAGAGGGCCCCCACAAAGGTCAGGGCCGACAGCAGCGGGCGGTATACCAGATTCTCCAAATCCAGCCGGGCCGGCCAGCGGTCCAGATAAACCATGCCATCCGCCTCCCGCCGCATCAGCAGCCCTCGGACCACCAGGAGATAGACTGCTGCGCCAATAGCTAGGGAGATGCATGCGCCCTTCAGGTTGACCCAGGCAAAATAATGGACGCTGTGACCAGGATCTGCCCGCAGGAATCGCCCCGCCCATTGGGCCAGAGGCTCCATGGTCAGTCCCGGAGTCAGGCCCAGCACCAGCAGCAGGGCTGCGCCCACACTCAACGCCGCATGGGTGCCCGGGGACATATAGTCCTTCAAGGCCGGCCGTTGGCCAACAGCACGGCTGGAGACAAAAATCGCCACGAACAGCTTTGTCATGTACGCCGCTGTCAGTCCGCCGGAGAGCAGAAACAGCCACTCCACCGTCGTGAACCAACCTGCGGCGGCCCCCGCGTGCTCCAGCACATGGATGTACTCCACGATGCTCTCATGGAGCAAGGTCTTGCTCACATAGCCGGAAAAACCCGGTACGCCTGCAATGGAGGCCGCCCCCACGAAGAACAGGACCTTCAAAACCGGCTTGTTCCGCCCCCAGCCCCGGATGTCATTGAGATTCAGCGAGTGAGTTCCCAGATACACCACACCTGCCGCCACAAACAACACCAGCTTGATGAGGGAGTGGTTCAGCATGTGCAGCACCGTGCCCCAGGCCGCCAGGGCGTTCTCGCCGTTCAGGAAGCCCTGCATGGCTGTGCCCACCAGAATAAAGCCGATCTGGGACATGGAGGAGCAGGCCAGCGTCCGCTTCAAATCGACGGAGAACAGCGCCAGCACAGCTCCCAGCACCATGGTCACCACGCCCAGGGCCAGTACCACTGTATTCCAGGGAAGCTCTGTCCAGAACAGATACCGGCAGAGAATGAGCACACCGAAAACACCGCTCTTGGTCAGGATGCCGGACAGCAGGGCAGACGCCGGTGCCGGCGCCACGGGATGGGCTTTTGGCAGCCAGATGTGCAGGGGGAACATCCCGGCCTTGGCGCCAAATCCCACCAATGCGCATCCACCGGCCACGTACAGGGACCCGCGCTTCTCCGCAGGCAGCGCGGATACCGCCTCCGCCATAGCAGAAAACTCCAGCGTCCCCAGCAGCTGCTGGAGGAGCAGCAGGCCCGCCAGCAGCGCCATGCCGCCGATCACAGCCACAGCCAGATACGTCTGTCCGGCCTGCCGGGCCTCCTCCGTCTCGTTTTGCACCACCCATACATAGGAGGTGAAGGACATCATCTCAAAGAACACGAACAGCGTGAACAGGTCCGCTGCCAGAAACACCCCCATCAGAGCCCCCAGCGTCAACAGCCAGAAAAAGTAGAAACGATTACAGCCCTCGGCGGCGGCAAAGTAGCTGGGGCAGTTGAGGCCGGTGGCCGCCCACAGGAAGGCGCTCACCAGCGCCAGCAGGCTCCCCAGACTCCCGGCCTGAAGCCGCAGGCCAAAGCCAAAGACCCCCGGCAGCTCCAGGGCAGCCCCGGGCCACAGCAGAAGCAGCAGTGCAGCGGCCAGCTCCACTGCGGGAATGATCTGGATCAGCCAATTCCGGTATCTCCTGTCCCGCCGCCGCAGCGGGAACACCCAGGCAGAGAGCAGCATGGGGAACAGGACCAGAAACAGCAGCAGAATGTTTCCCATCGTCTCCCTCCCTTACCAGTTCCGCGGAACCGCGTTCCATAAAAAGCCGATCACTTCGTTGGACAGCAGCGCCAGAATCACACCGGAGGCGGTCAGCAGCACCAGCGGGATCCACATGGTCCTGGCCGGGTCGTGTACCCGGGCCAGTGCCGCACGGTCCAGCTCTCCCACCGGGAAATAGGCCCGCACCACAATAGTCAGCATGTACAGCGTCGTCAGCAGCGTGGACAGAATCAGCGCGGCGATGCCCGCGTAGGCCAGCGGATTCACCGAGGCCACTGCCGCCTCCGCAATCATCCACTTGCCTGCGAAGCCTCCCAACGGCGGCATTCCGATCAGCGCAAAGGAGGAGACGGTGAATGTGGCAAACACCACCGGCATGGCCCGGCCGAAGTCCTCCATCTCATAGATATACTCCTTCCCGCTCTTGAGAATAATGGCGCCGGCGCAGCAGAACATGGTGATCTTGGTGAATGCGTGGTAGACCATGTGGGTCATGCCGCCCACCATCCCTGCCGGGGTCATCAACGTCAGGGCAAAGAGGATGTAGGAAAGGTTGCTCACCGTGGAAAACGCCAGCCGCCGCTTCAGATGGGGTGTCCGCAGCGCCCGAGCGGAGCCGTAAACAATGGTCACGATAGCCGCCGTCATCACCACCGTCTGGGCCCAGCTTCCCCGCAGGAAATCCGCCCCGAAGCCGTAGTAAATTAGCCGCAGCACTGCGAAGGCGCCGGCCTTGACCACCGCCACTGCATGGAGCAGTGCAGACACCGGCGTAGGTGCCACCGAGGCGTCCGGCAGCCAGCCGTGGAAGGGAAATACTGCCGCCTTCACCCCGAAGCCGAAAAAGGCCGCCACAAACACCAGCTCCAGCGTCCGCTCGTTTCCCGCCGCCAGACTCTGATCCAGAATGCCGCCGTAGGTGAAGTTCAGGTGTCCCACGCCGTAATTCAGCAGAAAGACGATCCCGATAAAGGCAAACGCCGCGCCGGAAAGGGAGTACACCAGATACTTCCGCCCGGCATACCGGGCCTTCTCGTCCATGGCGTGCATCACCAAAGGCAGCGTGGTCAGCGTCAGGACCTCATAGAAGAAATACAGCGTCAGAAAATCCTCGGAATAAGCGATGCCCAGCACCACACCGTAGGCCATCAGCCAAAAAGCGAAGAACCGGTTCTCATGCCCCTCGTGGGACATATAGTCCAGCGAGTACGCCGTCACCAGCGGCCACAGCACGGACACGATGGCCCCATAGACCATGGACGCCCCGTCGATCCGCAGGGAGATGGAGAACGCCTCGTTGAATCTCACCATGATACAGGCCAGAAAGCCGCTCCCATAGAGATAGGTCAGCACGATACAGGCCAGAGACAGTGCTGTCGTCGCCAGGGATGCCGCCATGATATAGATGCTCCGCACCCTCCGGCTCTTGGGCTGCAGGATCAGCAGCGCGATTCCCAGCACGATGGGAACCAGAATGGGCAATGTCAGAAATTGGCGCACAGACGTACCTCCCTTCTCAAAGCTTCCCCACTGTCAGGGGAACAGCCGGGCCGCCAGAAGACCCAGCCAATGCAGCAGGCCGCCGGGCAGCAGACCCATCAGCACCACAGCCGCGGCAAAGGCAATCATGGGCCATGTCATCTGGACTCCCACTTCCCGCCGCTCCGTAATAAAATCCCGGCCGGGGAAGAATCCCTCTGTCACCACCGGCAGCAGGTATCCCGCCGTCAGCAGGGCGGAGACCACCAGCACCACCAGCCCTGCGACGCCAAAGGCCTGGATCGGTGCCTCCAGGCTGGCGGTGAGCAGGTACCACTTGCTCACGAATCCCGCCATGGGCGGAATCCCGATCAGGGAGAGGGCCGCCAGGGTGAAGCACCACATGGTTACCGGCATCCGCCGGCCGATGCCCCGCAGTTGATCCACCCGGGTGCAGTTGGTGGAGAAGATGATGGCGCCCGCCGCCAGGAAGAGCGTATCCTTGGCCAGGGCATGGAAGACCATCTGCAGAAGAGAGGCCTGGACGCCATCCGGCGTCAGCAGCATCAGGCCGAACAGCACATAGGACACTTGGCTCACCGTGGAATAGGCCAGCCGCCGCTTCAGCTGCTTTTCCCGATAGGCCAACATGGACCCCACGAACACCGTGGCCAGCGTCAGCGTCAGCAGCACATATTGGGGCCAGCTGCCCGCCAGAAACTCCGGTCCAAACATATAATAAGTAACCCGGATCACAGCCACCACGCCACCCTTGGTAATGACACCGGAGAGCACGGCTGAGGCTGGGGCCGGCGCCACCGGATGGGCGGCAGGCAGCCAGGACTGCATGGGCATCATGCCCGCCTTGGCCCCGAAGCCAACGATCATCAGACAGTATGCCACCAGCAGCAGCGGCTGGTGCTCTGCAGCCCGGGAGAAATCGATGGCCCCACCCGGCTGAAAATCCGGCACCGTCAAGTAATAGGCGATAAAGAAGTAGCCGGCCAGGGCCATGCCCGCGCCGAATACGGAATACCCCAAGTATTTGAAGCCTGCCCGGCGGGCCGCCGGCGTGGCATTGTGCAGCACCAGCGGCACCGTAATCAGGGACATCATCTCGAAGAACATATACATGGTCACGAAGTTGGCCGCCTGAGCAAGGCCCATCAGTACCCCCAGCGTCATGGTATAAAATCCCATGAACTGATTGCCCTGCCCCGCATGGCGGATGTAGGGTTTTGTAAAGACCACCACCGGCGCCCAGATGCACACTGCCAGCACCATGAAGAACTTGGACAGCCAGTCGCTGTTCAGCACCAAGCCCAAGTCCCCCTGGATGGTCAGCAGCCACAGCCGCTGGGTGGGCATCGTGCAGTTAGCCAGCACCATCACGGCGGTAATCACGATCAGCGTCACCACCAGCCAGTCACGGTAAGTCTCATTTTTCTGCCGGAATACGAAGATCCCGCCGATCAGCGGCACCAGAATAGGCAGCAGCAACAGCATGGGCGCACTCCCTCACAAACAACAAGTCTCAAATCAGCCGGACACCCGCCTCGATCAGGTCTGTGATCGGGTGGTAAAAAATGCCCAGCACAAAAATTCCCACGATCAGGATGGCGGCAGCCGCGGTGAAGGCCCGGTCCGCAGCCAGATCCCCCGGATGCACGTCGGCTAGGACCAGCGCCTCATCCTCCGCCGGGGGCTTCACCCAGATGGCCAGCAGCGCCGGAACATAGTACAGTGCGTTCAGCACCGTGGACAGGGCGATGGTCAGCAGGATCATCGCCGTCATACCGGTGGGCACGGCCGCGCTGGCAAAGTAGAGCTTGGAGACAAAGCCGCCGAACAGGGGGATGCCGATCATGGACAGGGCCCCCACAGTGAAGCCCAAGCCCGCCCCAATGTCCCGGTAGGCGCTGCCCCGCAGGTTCTTCAGGCTCTTGTGGTGGCCGCTGACGGCGGAGAGTCTGCCGGCGCAGAGAAACAGCAGCGGCTTGCAGCAGGCATGGACCAGGATATGGAAACAGGAGGCGATCAGCCCCTCGATGCTCCCCAGGCCCACACCCATGAAGATATACCCCACCTGCGCCACGGAGGAATACGCCAGCATCCGCTTGATATGGTTCTCCCGCATAGCAGCCAGAGAGCCCAGAATCATTCCCAGCAGCCCAAAGGCCAGGATCACGTCGGTGACTCCCAGCTCCACCATCAGCTCCATGGAGAAAACCCGCAGGATCATCACCAGCAGCAGCACGATGTACCCCTTCAGCACCAAGCCGGACAAGATGGCGGAGGACGCTGTGGTGGCGCCGCCGTGGGCATCCGGCAGCCACAGGTGGAAGGGGAACATGGCGCTCTTGACGCCCAGTCCCGCCACCAGCAGCCCTACAGCCACCGTCAGCGGGAGCGTGTAGCTCTCCGAGAGCCGCAGCTCCGCCACTGCCTCCGCCAGAGAGGGCATCAGCAGATAGCCGGTGATGCTGTTCAAAATGGTCAGCCCGATCAGGAACAGCCCGGACCCCACCAGGCTCATGAACAGGTACCGGATGGTGGCGATCAGATTGGGGCCGTTGTCCTTGGCCATCACCAGCGCGCAGGCCGCGATGGTGCTGGTCTCGATGAACACATACCCGGTGAACATGTCGTTGGTGTAGGTCAGTGCCAACAGGGACGCCTCCAGCATGTTCACCATGACAAAGTAAAACTTCTGCTTCTCCGGCAGGATGTCCTGAAACAGGTCCCGCCGCCCGCCCGCCAGAGCAAGGGCCATCACCAGGGAGAACACGGCGGCCAGCAGTGCCTGAAGCGGCCCGCAGTTGATGGCGTTGCCGTACGGCGCCAGAAATCGCCCCATGGCGTAGGTGAAGCTCACTCCCTCTGCATAGGTGTATTCCAGTACCCAGCCGTTCAGCAGCGCGGATGCAGCGCACACTCCGATGGTGATCCAGTAGCTGATCCGCCCGCTGCGGATGGCCGCGGTCACGATGGCCGCCAGGATAGCCAGAAAAATCGAAAAGAAGGGAAAGTTCTCCACAAACGGCCGCATCAGTCGTCCTCCTTCTTGGCCCGCTCCAGCAGTTCCCGCATCTCAATGGTGCCATAGCGGCGGTAGATCCGCTGGATCAACGCCAGGGAAAACGCCGTGATGGACACAGATACCACAATGCCGGTCAGCACCAGGCCGCTGGGAATCGGATTGATGTACAGCGGGTCGAAGCCCCGGTCCCCCACGATGGGCGCGACGCCCCCGTCAATATACCCCAGCGAGGCCAGCAGCAGGAAGACGGCCGAGTCCATGATGTTGAATCCGATCACCTTGCGCAGCAGATTCTGCTGCAGCATCAGATTCGTGAAGCCGATGCCAAACAGGATGACAGCAGTGACCGCGTAGCGGTTCTGGATGATCTCCTCCAGCATTCTCTTCTCCGCCTCCTCTCAGATCTCTCCCCTGGAAAACAGGGCGTAGAATCCATATACGGTGCAGGCCACCACCAGCCCCACCGCCAGGTCGATCAGCAGGATCATCCCGGTGAGGTAATTGGGCAGGCCGTTGGCCCCGATGAAGATGTAAACGCCGTACAGCACAGCATACAGCAGCAGACCGAAGGTCCGCACCGCGCTGTACCGCCTCTGGTTCATCAGCACCCGCGTGTGTCCGGGGCCAAAGGCAGCGGAAAACAGGATCAGTCCCGCCCCCAGGATAGTCCCGCCGGAAAACCCGCCGCCCGGCGACGTCTCGCCGTTCAGCAGCACATAGATGGCAAAAAGGAAAATAAAAGGAAGCAGCACCCAGGCCACCTGCTTGAGGATCAGGTCAGAGCGGCCCTGCACGGCGGTCTCCTCCCGCTCCATCTGCTGGAGCTCATGCTCGCTGGTGTTCTTCCGGTCCCGCAACAGCAGGATCATCACCGCCGACACCGCCAGAAACAGCACGCAGCTCTCCCCCAAAGTATCGAAGCCGCGGTAGCCGATAATCATGGCCGTCACCACGTTCTCAGAGCCCGTCTCCTCTTCGCTGTGCTCCAGATATCGCTCCGCCACCTCGTTGTTGATGGGGTTGTCTTCCTGGCCGAATCCGGGCATGTTCATCACTGTGGTGAACAGGATAATTCCCAGCGCCACGCAGATCACCGCCGCGGCGATGGGATACCAGTTGAAAAACTTCCGCAGCCGGTCCTTTTCCCGCCGCTCGAACTCCTCCTCTGACGGGCGGAATTCCCGGTGGGGGCGCTGCTCCATGACGAACAGTGTCCGGTCCTTGGGCTCCCGATCTCCGTCCACCCAGGAGATAAACTGTTTCAGCCGGTCCGGCTGCTCCTCTTTTTTACTCATCCCGTGTCCCCTTCAGCGCGTGGATCTTCTTCAGCGTCAGGAAAAAGAGGATGCTGGTCACACCGGCGCCCACAGCCGCCTCCGTAATGGCCAGATCCGGGCTCTGGAGCAGGCTCCACAGCACCGCCATCATCAGGGACAGCGCCATATACACGATTACCGATGCCAGCAGCCGCTTGCACAGCGGCGCTGCAATAGCACACACGATCACCCCGACCAGCAGGATGTATTCCAGAACGATCATCGTACCTCCACCTCGCATTCCTTTTCCAAATCCGGGACTGTGGATACCTCCATCTCCGCGACCAGATGGCTGCACACCGGACTGGTCAGCCATAAAAACACAAAGATCAGCAGCGTCTTTGCGGCGGACAGGGACCAGCCGTGCAGCAGCATCAGCCCGATCAGAACGCAGAAGATACCCAGGGAGTCCCCCACTGCGGCGGCGTGCATCCGGTTGAGCACATAATCGAACCGGAACAGCCCCAGCACAGCGGAGAAAAACACGAACAGGCCGAACAGGAAACATGCCAGCCCGGCTGCGGTCACCAGATTATCGATCATGGGCGTTTCCTCCCGTCTTCTCCCGCTCCGGGCGTTTCCGCCGCCGGGCCGCCACCAGACGGGAGACCACCACCACCGCCAGAAAGCTCAGCAGCGCGAACACCAGGGCCACATCCACCAGAAAGTCCTCCCGCAGCCAGACGGAGAGCAGCACCAGCTCCGCGATCACCAGCGTACTGATGACATTCACGGCCACGATGCGGTCCGTAAACCGGGGGCCCAGCACCGCCCGCACCAGCGTCGCCAGGATCAGCAGCGCCAGCACCACGGCGCCCGCGGTCAGCACCCAGGTCCTCACTTGTTCCATTGGGCCGCCTCCATCCTCTCCAGCCGCTGCTGGAAGGAACTGTCCTCAATCCCCTCTGCCAGCGGCGTGTCCAGTGTGTGCACCAGCATCCGGCCGTCCTCGGCCCGCACGGTGATTGTCCCCGCGGTGAGCGTGATCGAGTCTGCCAGCATTGCCCTGCGGCGGTCTGTCTTCAGCGGGGTGTGGAACCACACCAGCTTGGGTTCGATGCCCTTGGGGCGGGTGTAGATGATCCGCATGATTACCAGTCCGGCCTTCAGCATCTCCGCCAGCAGGTGAGCAAAATACCGCGCCATGGCCCAGATTCTGGAAGGACTGCCGCAGAACACCCGCCACTGATAGCCCAGCACCCGCTTGCAGAACCAGGAGATCAGCGCCGAGACTGCAACGCCCCACAGGCAGGTATGGACACTGATCCCGCCGGACAGCAACAGCCACAGCAGGAAAAACAGCAGGAACATCGCTTTGCCTCCCTCTTTGCGCTGTATACAAAAAGAGACGTCTCAGCAAGTGGTGTGTTTCCTCCCTCAACGGCGGATGGCACACGCTTGTTGGACGTCATCGTCTACCCGTTTTTCGTTAAAAAACGCACAAGCTTTAACATTATTTTAACGATTCTCCACGTCTCTGTCAACTATTTCAGCGGTTTTGACCCTCCTGGCACGCCGGAAAATATCCACAAATCTCTGAATCAAATTTCGGCGTTCTGACAAAGCGTCACAATTCTTCCAAATGTGCTCTGTCAAGCAGCCGTCTCTTCCGTCATATTTTCCAACTCCCTCCAGTGGGCACCGCATATCCCCACCCCGGCCTGCATAGTCTCCAAAGGAGGTGATGTCCAACATGACGATCCATGTGGTCCAAGCCGGCGAGACGGTCGGCTCCATCGCGGAATCCTACGGCGTCGATCCCGCCCGCCTGGCCGCGGACAACGCCGTGCCCCCCAGCGGCGCCCTGGCGGTGGGACAAACTCTGGTGGTCCGCTTTCCCCGCCAGGTCCACGCTGTCCGGGCCGGGGAGACCCTGGCTTCCATCGCGGAGGCATACGGCACCACAGTCCGCCGCCTCTGGCAGAACAACTGGCCTCTGGGCGGCGGAGCAGCCCTCCAGCCCGGACAGGTCCTGGTGATCTCCTACTTTGACGAGCCCCTGGGCGCCGCCGCCTTCAACGGTTATGCCTACCCCTACATTGATATGTCCCTTCTGAATGCGGAGCTTCCCTATCTCACCTATCTGACCCCTTTCACCTACGGGATCACCGCCGACGGCGATTTGCTCCAGCTGGAGGATGACGCTCTCCTCTCCGCTGCCCGTCAGCGGGGCGTCCGCCCGGTGATGCATCTGTCCACCATGACAGAAACCGGTCAGTTCGACACCCAGCGGGCCACCCTGGTCCTGACAGACAGCGCCGTCCAGGACCGCCTAGTGGATCAGGTCCAGCAGACACTCCGCCGCCGTGGCTACGCCGGGCTGGATGTGGACTTTGAATTTCTCCCCGGCCAGCTGGCGGCGGCCTACGCCGCCTTTCTCGCCCGCCTGCGGCGGCTCCTGAACTCCCAGGGCTTCTTTCTCTGGGCCGCTCTAGCCCCCAAGACCTCCGCCCGGCAGGCGGGACTTCTGTACGAGGGGCACGACTATGCCGCTGTGGGTGCCGCTGTGGACGGCGTGCTTCTGATGACCTATGAGTGGGGCTACACCGCAGGACCGCCCATGGCGGTATCCCCCCTGCCCAACGTCCGGACCGTGCTGGACTACGCCGTGACGGAGATCCCGCCGGAGAAGATCTTCTTGGGCCTTTCCAACTACGGCTACGATTGGCCCCTGCCCTTTGTCCAGGGCGTCACCCGGGCGCCCTCCATCTCCAATCAGCGGGCCATCGAGCTGGCCATTGAACATGACGTGGCCATCCAGTACGATGAGACGGCCCAGGCCCCCTTCTTTCACTACACCGCAGCAGACGGCACAATTCACGAAGTCTGGTTTGAAGACGCCCGCAGTCTTTCCGCCCGTCTGCGTGTGTTGAAGGAGGGGCAGTTCTGGAAATACATGCCGGAGTCTTTCCGCCCGTCTGTCCCTGATCGCGGAATACGGTTTCCAGGGTGCCGGCATCTGGAACCTGATGCGCCCCTTCTCCCAGCTCTGGCTGGTCATATCCTCTCTGTATCATATTGAGGATTGATTCCCCTGCGGAGTATTTGAAAAAGCACTTGACTTGGAGTAGACTCCAAGTGCTAAAGTATTCTCATCAAAAGACAGCGCCCCGCAGGCGCAAAGGAGGCTTTTCAGTATGGCGCTTTCCGCATCTGCCAAAGACTATTTGTCCCGTTTCTTTCCCGGCCCTCCTTCCCCGCTGTGGGAAACGGATCCGGAGTTTATGGAGCTCTTCGCCAATTTCGCCCTGGACGAGGTGGTGAACCAGGGGGACCTGGATGACGCCGCCAGGATGATGGCCATTCTCGCTGCCCTACTGGGCTGCCAGGGTGTGGAGGAATACCGCGTGCTGCTGCCCGCCGCCCTGCGGGCCGGCATCACCCCTGTCCAGGTAAAGGAGATTCTCTATCAATCCGTGGCCTATCTGGGGATCGGCCGGGTGCGTCCCTTTTTCTCCGTGACGAATCAGGTGCTGACGGAGCAGGGCGTCGCCCTGCCGCTGGAGCCCGGCTCCACCACCACGGCAGAGACCCGGCTGGCCGCGGGCAACCAGGCCCAGGTGGATATCTTCGGTGAGGGGATGCGGGGCTTTCAGAACAGCGGCCCGGAGGAAAGCCGCCACATCAACCGCTGGCTGGCGGACAACTGCTTCGGCGACTACTACACCCGCGGGGGGCTGGACTATAAGCAGCGGGAAATGATCACCTTCTGCTTCCTGGCCGCCCTGGGCGGCTGCGAACCCCAGCTCACCAGCCACGCCGGTGCCAATCTGAGGATTGGAAACGACAATGCCTTCCTGATCCAGGTCATCTCCCAGTGCCTGCCCTACATCGGCTATCCCCGCAGCCTGAACGCCCTGCGGTGTGTGAACGACGCGGCCCAGGCCGCCCGCTGAGAGGAGAACGGCCATGACCATCGCCGAAGTGAGCAGGAAGTATGATATTTCAGCGGACACCCTTCGCTACTACGAGCGCATCGGCCTGATCCCGCCTGTCCCCCGCACCAGGGGCGGCCTGCGGGACTACGGGGAGGAGTCCTGCGGCTGGATCCAGCTGATGAAGTGCATGCGGGCCGCCGGGGTGCAGATCGAAGCCCTGATCGAATATGTGGACCTGTTCCAGCAGGGAGACGCCACCCTGGACGCCCGCAAGGCCCTGCTGGTAGAACAGCGGGACCAGCTGGTGTCCCGGATGGCGGAGATGCAGGCCTCTCTGGACCTGCTGAATCAGAAAATCGACCGGTACGAGCAGGGTATGATGACAGCTGAACAGCAGCTCCGCCGTCTTCACGCGGAGCGCGAAGGCGCCTGAGAGGCCCAAAAAGGACAATATACTGTCGAAGTTCGACAATATATTGTCCTTTTATCCTTTATTGGAGCGTTTCAGCGGCCGTCTGCTCCAGGCCAGCCACAGCGCCCAGGACGCCGCCGCGCTGGAGGCCAGCACGGCCAGGAAATGCCCCATGCTGTTCTCCACCAGCGGACCTTCCAGGCCCAGCACCTCCGCGCCGCCCCGGACCAGCACGATGCACCAGGGGTGCAGGACATAGATCAGTGAAGAGAGCTTGCGGCAGCTCCGCCTTTCTCCGCGATTCAGCCCCAGCAGAAGGGAAAACAGGCAAACCATCACCAGCGGCAGCAGCATGTACATGCTGTCGTGCCGCTGGACCTGAAGCCCATGGAGCCAAAGCCCCTCTGCGGTCATGGCCGCGAAGGCGGCGCACAGGCCTGCAGCGGAGGTCCTCACGCTCCACCGCACACCGGCGGCTCACAGCAGCAAAAATAGCGGCGTGAAAAACAGTCCGTTCCGCGTATAGGCAAAGATTTGGAAAATCTCCCCGTACAGCGCCTCCAGCGCCGGGAGCTGGCAGGTCAGTCCATAATAGCTGTCTCCGCCCAGGCCCACCAGGTAAAGGAGCCCGGCCGCGGTCAACGCCGTCCGGGAGCCCAGCCGGAGCAGCCCCCTGGCCACTAGAACACCCAGAATCACGCCTGGAAAATACCACAGGTGATAGAAGGTCCCATCCAGCAGGAGCTTTTTGACCCACTCCGCTGGCCCATAGCCGCCGTTGTACCAGTTCAGCGGCAGATACAGCAGCACCGCCGCCCCGTAGAGCAAACAGGTCTTTTTCAGAAAGACGCCGGTCCTGCGCCACTGGTCCTTTGCCAGAAAATAGCCGCTGACCATCAGGAAAAACGGCACCGCCACCCGGGCCAGCACCCGGGTGAACCAGAAGTCCCACAATGGGGAAACAGACACCAGCGGGGAGGTGTGGTTCGCCACCACCAGCATCACCGCCGCCAGACGGAAGAGATCCAACGCCGCGCCCCGGCGTCCGTCTGCCATACCTACACCTCCCAAACTGTCACGACAAATCCGTTCCGGTTGTCGCCGGAGACCTGGCAGCAGCCCTCCGGCAAGCGGAGCTCCGTCTCATCGCCGGCGCAGGGCATGTAAAACACCCGTGCGCTCCGCCCATGTTCCAGGCGGCACGTCCTGGGCGCTGTCTGCACCCAGTCCAGATACTCCTCCAGGCACAGGCCCTCCCGCTCCATCAGCAGGGCATGAGGCGTCCCCACATACCGATAGTGCCACGGCTCACAGGCGATACCGGTCAGGGACTCCTTTTCCCGGTGGTACCGCTGGATGAAGCCATACCGGGGCGCCAGTCGCCGGAACCGCCCGCAGGCGCCTTCCTCCGGAAAATCGGGCCGGATGAAGTCGATCTCCCGCGCTGCCCGGCCCAGGTCGATGGCAAGCCCCGTCTGGTGCTCGCTGCACCCGGGGACCGCCACATACTGCCGGGTGAACGCCTCTCCCCGTCTTTGCAGGGTGTCCTCCCAAATGGCCTGCTGCT
>ERZ773259.1993-NODE-1993-length-14505-cov-121.236955_pt1 | contig 14505 bp, 14 predicted proteins | sample MGYA00511961_ERZ773259 | MGnify/ENA primary metagenome ERZ773259 (study PRJEB29015, sample SAMEA2737775) | human gut metagenome | biome: human gut; feature: human-associated habitat; material: faeces | place: China | collected 2012 ...
CAGTGCGGAAACGCTGCGGGAAGCTCACACTGGTGGCAAATAGCATTGGTGCGTTTTTATCTTTGTCCTCGTTGAATGAGAAATTGGTGGATACCGCTTATTTTATTTCTCCAGTAGTTGATATGGAGCAACTGATTTGCAACATGATGCAATGGGCTGACGTTTCCGAAGCAGAACTTGCAGAGAAACTGGAAATTCCCACAACATTTGGAGAAACGCTGTCGTGGAAATATCTCTGCTATGTCCGGGAGCATCCGATTTCATGGAAAATCCCTACCCGCATTTTGTATGGGGAAAAGGATGCTCTGACCTCCATGGAAACCATAAAAGCCTTTGCGGAAAAGAACAACGCAGAGCTGACCGTTATGCCGGGCGGAGAGCATTGGTTTCATACGAAAGAGCAGATGCAATTTTTAGATCACTGGATAAAGAATAGGAGACCATGCAATGAAACAGAAAATAAGGACGGCTTCGCTTCTCCTGCTTATAGTTCTGGGAACCGGGCTGGTAGCTTACCCTGCCTGCAGCAGGGCAGTGCTGTTCGAATCCCTCTGGGTCCCAAAGCCGGCGTGTGACTTATGTGTACGCAAAAGAAAAGCAGCAACGTTAAAATTACGCTGCTGCTAAAAGTGGACCTAGAGGGATTCGAACCCTTGACCTCTCGGATGCGAACCGAACGCTCTCCCAACAGTCTCGCTTTTGTGCACACCTTATGCACTGCGAGAAAAGAAAAATCAACGTATATTCGTCCATATAAAATGCCCTGCCAGCCCAATGGACTTTCCTGACTGTAAGTACGACCACCAAGCCGCTGATTTTCAAGATGATGCAGTTTGGGGCGTAATATGGCTGGCGGACAAGTGAGCTACAGGCCCTTGAGATGTAACTCACTTGGGGTTCAGATGTATCGCATCCCGATTCAAAAGAAAACACGATGTACCGTAAAAGCGCAACTTTCACTCGAAAAGAATGGAAGCTGCGCTTTTTGCCCATAAAATATTCATGGAAACATTGATGATCGACAAAATCAAAGATAAAGAGTGGTACCGTTTTATTTAGAGTGATATAATTTATTACTAAATTGCGAAATTGTGAGATCACCTTTTTGAAGACGATCAAAGTCTTGGGAGTAATTAGATTCTTTGCAGTGAGTGATAATTTCGCCGGAGAAATTCGCAATATTACGATATGGTAAAAGTGCAGTATTTATTTTGCGCAGTAGATAATCAAGGATTTCTCTTTTGAACTCCTTGAACTTTGCTGTACGCCATAAAAGGTAAAAATCATCCATAAACTGATTATGATTATTCCGACCGTACCAATAAATTTCTTTTGTATTCTTAAGTAACTGGTATTCTTCGCTTTGAGTATACTTCGTTAAATCAAACTTTAAGTTTTTATCCAAAATAAAATTAGTGATTTCTGTAATATCACGCTTGTTGATTTTCTTTAAGGCTTTAGTGAAAATTTTACGAGAACAACCTATTTCATGTAAATCGAATGTGATGAGTCTGTCGTTTCTTATATTATATAGCTTGACATCATTTTGCTTTCTATGCGAAATAAAATAAGTGTTTTTTCTCCCCACAATCGAAACAATTGGATGAATTGGGACGAATGAAATTCCCATTATAATGTTATTGCAATCTGTCAATAAAACTATTTCTGCGAAAAATCTCCCATATTGAATGAGATTAGCTGTCATATGGGAAAGAAGATCGTCCATAATGTTTTCAAATTTCCAAGGCTGCTGAGAAGATAATATGCTTTTCAACGTATCACCTACTGGACTAATATCATAAAAGCATTGCCTATTTTTGTCTACTGAAAACTCAATAGAATAGCTTCTACAAAAATCATCCAAAAGCATTTGCGTATATAATCCAGATAAAACTTTTGAATTCTTATGAACTTCGAAATTCGGACTAATTTGAGAAGATTTAAAATTCTCTATCTCATGATTCATAGTTTTCGCTCCAACCCCAGCAACTTTTATATTTTTTCTCATCTGGAAGATAGTTGTTAACGGAGACGATCATAAAAACATCCTCTGGATTAGTTAAGTCTACATGGTGATTCATTATGGTTATTCCCCTATAACTTTGTAAAATTTTACTTGCCGTCTTTAATCTTTCGCTAAAATGATCATAAGTAACCTCGAAACTTGGACTGCTGGACATCACATGAGCTATTCGCTGTTTCCAATTTGTTTGAAGAGTATCACGATTTCCAATACCGACAATGTCATGTTGACGAAATTGAAGTTGTTGTGCGATGACCGACAAAATCGATAGATTCTTCGAGTCCTTTTTGATAAACTCCTTTAAAGTTGTATCGATTGAGTCTTTCCAACAAGATGCCCCGTTAAATTCACCCCAAATAATAGCAAGCCCACTAATTAGAGCATACTCAAAAAATGGCGCACTAGCAACATGAAATACAATTTCCGCCAGATAAGCTTCTTTATGTTTTATTACATCCGTTCGAATGTATTCTTGGTAGAGAAGCACCAAGTCAAAATATCCTCTATATATTTTTTTGAATCTTTCAAAGTCATTAGATTCAATTGACCGAATAAGTGCTTCCGAAACATGATTATAGCAAAGCCCCAAAAAGTCTGGATAGTCTTCTCGATTTTTCCAGTGGTCTAGCGCATCTGATACACTACATTTTATAAGAACAGCCGGAAGATTAGTTTCTATTTTTTGAATAGTCTGAACTAATGAGTCTGTTGAAACTTTTTGCCAAAGAATTGATTTTTCAATATGCTTGTTTTCTAACTGTAGCAAAATCTTTTCAATTAAAAGAATGGCGCGTTTGCTTTTGTTGAGTATTTCAAACACGTGTGACAGAGCAGTTGCAGCAGCTTGACAATGGTTTTCTGTATTTAGCTGTATACCAATTTCATACACTTCTTTAATTGAAAACTCAATGGTACCGATTACAATACCAATATATTGATATATTTCTTTAGCGACAATTTGCTGAATATACCAATTAGCTGTCAATTTTTTGTTTTCAATGGATAACTCTGCGGAAATCTGGGTAAATAATCTTTTGCACATTTCTCCATTCAGATATGGAACACACTGAATATCACACTGGTCAAAACTGGAATAGGTTGTGCATTGACGCAAAACACTTTCGACATTCAGATTCGAAAGATATCTAGTTATTCCAAGAATCAATTCAACATAATTTGAACACATAATATCAACTATAGACAGTGCATTTTCTTTATCAAGGTCATCGCTCGACAAGTGTTTACAAATAACAGTCCATGATGATATTTTGATTTTTTTCAGAACAGAACTCCAATAGTCACATTGTCTTTTTTCTCCAGCTATCAGGGTCAAACTTTGAAGACATACAAAATATTGTTGCAATACTAGAATGTCATCATCTTTAAGGATTTTATTGAGACATTCTTGATTTACTTTTAATAATGCGTTTTCAAACCAATAATTATCTGTTACCATTTTCGGTTGTATAGATGTTCCGGTTTGAAGAGCTACTCTTATTTCGGTATCATCCGTTGCATGCCATTGCGGATATTGAGCTTTTTTCTCAAACCAAAGTGAATCATATTGAATGTTTTGTTTTTTGTCCCAATAAAATTCCAGGAGCGCAACGGATTTATTCATAAATAGACCCATTGATTCGTTTTGATTTTTGGGAATATTTGCATTATATTGACCTATTTCAAAGAGAATATGAACGTCATGACTTGCAATTTTCTTATAATGATTCTGAAAGCTTTGATCTGTTGTAAATATGTTGCGCTTAGAGACTTTTTTAATGATATTATAGAGATTCTGAAATTTTGCATCTCCAACAGAAAAAGTATCTGAAAGCATATACGAACGATTTCCTGTAACACTGAATGTTATAACCATTTGGACAGTTAGAAAAAGTAGAACAATAATGGATGCTATTCCTAAAGGTTGTTCAAAGACACATTCAAACAAAAAAATGGAGCAAACAACGATATATCTAATAATTTGATTAATGCAGCTATTGGTTATAACATCTCTTTGATATAGCGTTGCTAAGTCTGAAGGAACATTCGAATATTTTGCAGAAAAAATAGAAGAAATGTTCGCACAATAAAGTCCTAAAATCACCCCCGCGATGCCCATTCCACCAATTGTGATATCTTTAAACATATCCAAAGATACAGAATCCAGCTTTAGGTAAGAAAGCAGTAATGCATCACATTTCTTTAATAAAAGAACAAAGACGATTGCGAGAAATATCTGCCATAAAACGACCTTTAAGATATCAAACTGAATGTGCAGTAGGTTGCATTGTTTGGAAAACTTTTCCTTCAAAACATATATTAATCGTTTCGTGTCAAAAACGATTTTTTGAAAAAAATTTTTGATAGTCCAATACAGTCTTGTATTCATGCTGGATTTCCTTCCACCGACCAAACAAAGGTCTTACGCAAAAAATACTATATATCAAAAAATCGATTGAACAAAATTCAACCGATTTTTACGAATCATATATTTTCGGATAATTGCTTTTCCTTTATAATGGCATTTTTATTGCGCTGTTTCCACTTTATAACAGAGCTTTCTTGAATCTTATGTGTTCCAGTTTTATATACGATTCGTTTAAAAACGATGTACTCAGAAATCGACCAATGAATCTCTCGAATGGTACTTTCAATTTGCTCAATGGCATGAGGAATATCAGAGCCTTTGAGTTCAATATAATAGGCATTTCCTTTAGTATCATCTAATAAAAGCCAATCACACCGTTCAAGATCATGTCCTTTGGGAAAGACTTCTCCATCTACTTTGAATTGTCGAATAGCCTTCTTGTCAGGATTTTTTGCTTCATGTTTACATCCATTCTCTGAAGATACAAATGATGAGCAAGTTCCTGCACGATAAGGTACACAGTTATTGATGTTCGGCATTATCTGAATCCTCAAAATTTTTATCAATAATGAAATCACTCATATTGTTGATGTCAACAGACGCTTGGTCTATCAATTCGTTTTTTATTAGAGTCAACTCATCATCTTGGTCTAGTGCATCTTCTATAGAACCGCCCCTAATATAACTGGCACTCACTTGTTTTGGGCCAAGCCAATATCGTTTGCGCAACTTCTGTTTAATCTTTTCGGCAGCATTACCTTTGCTTTGCCCGGCTTGAAGCATATAGTTAAAAGTTCCGAGCAAATAAGGACTATGGGTCGTAATAAGCTCTGCATTTTTTTCGTCATTGAGGAAAAGTCCCAAAAGCTCACCAACACTACGTTGCGAACTTGGATAGAGATGAGACTCTGGTTCTTCAAGGATTAAAAAAACTCTTTTATCTTCAATCAGATAATAAAAAAGCAAATTGAATACCCAAATGATTTCTTGCTGGCCAGAAGAGGTGAAATTGATTTTAATATATTTCCGCTCATCTAAATACAAACGCTCTTCACCATCTACATAACGATAGCTACCACCCAAAATTTCTGTCGCTTTCTCGCAAAGAAGCTTGATGGCTGGACGATTCGATTTGAATTTTTTTGCAGCTTCAGAATCTTCGGAAGCCATCACATCATCTATATATCCAGATAGCCCACGCCCAAATAAAGGCTTTAATTTTAAAATGGTTTCAATATAACGTTTGGTTACATAGTCAATCTGGCGAAGCTGTGATCCCTCCAATGAAGTGAAGATATAGTTCATCTGCTCACTCAGTATTGTAATCAGGTTACGGCCTGCTGGAATAAACACGGTCTCGTATGGATCATGGAGGGTTTTGGTGAGCACTTCTTCCCAATGGCCTTTCTTAAAAGCGTATGGATCGAGAAATACGTTGTCATCCAATTCTTGAAATAACTCTAAGAAGCCTTCCGAAAATTGAATATTAACATAATTGTGTCCCGGACGCTCGTAATCTTCATTCAAAGAAACACAAAGAGACATTTTTTCATCGCCGTAGACGTAATCCAGCATCATATCAGAGGGCATAATCCACGAAGTTCCAAAAATTTGCAGAAATTTATCTTTCATTCTAGCCTGCATAGCACATTTCCAGTCAGTCTTGGCTGAAAAGACTTTAGAAGGACCACCCTGCATCATGATATTTAAAATGTCTTGCTTAATCGAACGACAATAGTATATAGCTTTTGCAACAGTACTTTTTCCGTTTGACTGTGGGCCAGTAAATACATTGAATTGCTTTATTTCTAATGTGCATTCATTGATTGGTCCTAACTTCTTTATATGAATTGTATGGTTCATAAGTTCACCTTTAGTGTTTTGTGTCACATTTTCAATGGCTTCGTAAGCTCTTTTTAAGCATTATACCACAGTTTCATTTTCAATGGAATAGCTGTAATTACCTTCTTGGACTGCTGCTCTTTGAAGTCGATAACTCATCCGTACTCGAAGAAATCACAAAATTAGATGATTCACAATCAAAAAGGAGGATGCCTATGGATAAAGACTTTATGCTGAACTATTTTAACAAAGCCGTACAGCCTGAATGGGAGGAGCTGCTGAAAACACCGCGCTACCAACCGGCAGCAAGTAAGCGTGACGCAATCGAACGGGAGTTCTTTCGGATGCTGAACGATGAGCAGAAACGCAAGTACCTTGATTTGGAATCCGCCGTCATATTGGCAGAATGTGACATCGCAGAAGCCATGTATATGAAAGGTGCCGCAGACCGTGAGATGATGATCCGTTAATGCCATGAGTTACGACTACTTCTACGGTCAGTCGGGCGAATTGTTCTCCTATTTTCGCATCCCCAAGGCACTGTTCCATGATTGCCGCTTCCGGCAGCTCTCCACCGATGCCCGGACATTGTACGGCATCCTGCTTGACCGCATGAGCCTGTCGGTCAAGAACGGCTGGCTGGATGAGCAGGGGCGGGTGTATATCATTTACACCGTCCGGGAAGTGCAGGAATCCCTCTGTTGCGCCGAGCACAAGGCGGTCAAGCTGTTCCGGGAACTGGAGGACATGGACCTCATCGAGCGTAAACGCCGTGGTCTGGGCAGACCCAGCCTGATCTACGTCAAGGACTTTTCCTCTGGCTTGCCAAAAGCGCAAGTGCAGAATTGCCCAAACAGCAATTCTGGTGCTGCCGAAAGCACAATTCTGGAGCAGCCAAAACCGCAAGCAAATAAGACTGATAAGAATAAGACAGAGTGGAGCGATCCTGACCCTATCTATTCCGAGAGCATCCGGGAGCAGTTTGAGGATTATTTTTATCAGGCATTGGAGGTCGAACTGCTGCTCCGGCGTTGCCCGGATGATGAGGACACCATCTATCAAATTGTGGACTTGCTTGTGGACACCTGCTCCACCAAACGCAAGATGTTGAGGATTGCCGGGGATGATAAGCCCACCGAAGTGGTGCGCAGTCGGCTGAAAAAGCTGAACGCAGACCATATCCGCTTCGTGCTAGGCTGTCTGGCAGAGAACACTTCCCCAGTGCGAAACATGAAGCAATATTTGTTGGCAGCACTGTTCAATGCGCCCACGACCATGAATCTCTATTATCAGAACAAAACGAACCACGACTTTGCGCGTGGCTCTCCGAAAGCGGGGTGATGTTATCGCAAAGAAAGCTACCACAATCGCCATCGTAAACCAAAAAGGCGGCACGGCCAAGACCACTACCTGTGAAAATCTTGGTATCGGTCTGGCAATGGAGGGCAAAAAGGTTCTGCTGGTGGATGTTGACCCGCAGGGTTCACTTACCATCAGTATGGGCTGGCAGCAGCCGGATGAGCTGTCCACCACATTGTCCACCCTTATGCAGAAAGCCATGAACGACCAGCCCATCCAGCCCGGTGATGGTATCCTGCACCATGCAGAGGGTGTTGACCTTATCCCGGCCAACATTGAATTGGCAGGAATGGAAGTCGCCCTTGTGAACAGTATGAACCGGGAAAAGATGCTCAAGCAGGTGTTGGACAGTGCTAAACGCGAGTACGATTATATTCTGCTGGATTGCACTCCCTCATTGGGGATGCTTACCATCAACGCACTGGCAGCGGCAGACACGACACTGATTCCGATGCAAGCACAGTACCTTTCAGCAAAAGGTCTGGAACAGCTTTTGCAGACGATTGGCAAAGTTCGGCGGCAGATAAATCCAAAACTGAAAATCGAGGGCATTTTGCTGACCATGACGGACAGCCGCACCACCTATGGTAAGCAGATTGACAATTTAATCCGACAAGGCTACGGTCGGAAGATCCATGTGTTCGAGCAGACGATTCCCCATTCTGTTCGTGCTGCTGAAATCAGCACAACGGGAGAAAGCATTTACCAGCATGACCCGAAAGGCAAGGTGGCCGCAGCCTACCAATCTTTAACGAGGGAGGTGTTGGCAAATGCCGAAAAACAACGGAAACTTAGCTCTGAAAGGATTAGATGAGCTGCTATTTTCCACCGAGGAGCAACGGCAGGAAGAAAAAAGAGAGCAGGTACAGCAAATCCCCATTGATGAGCTGCATCCGTTCACCAACCATCCTTTCAAAGTTGTGGACGATGAAGCCATGACCCGAACAGTGGAAAGCATTGCTCAGTTTGGTGTGCTGGCTCCGCTTATCGCAAGGCCGCGCCCGGATGGTGACGGCTACGAGATTATCTCCGGCCACCGCCGCCAGTTCGCCGCAAAGATGGCCGGACTGGAAACTCTGCCTGTCATCGTGCGTGATATGGACGATGATGCCGCCACGATTCTGATGGTTGATTCCAACTTGCAGCGAGAACACATCTCACCCAGCGAAAGAGCGTTCGCGTACAAAATGAAGCTGGATGCTCTAAAAAATCAAGGTGCTAGGTCGGATTTAACTTCCCGACAAGTTGTCGGGAAGTTGGAGGCTGCTGACGTGATAGGAAAAGCCACCGATGAAAGCGGCAGACAAGTACAGCGGTATGTCCGACTTACGAACCTTATTCCTGAACTGCTCAATATGGTGGACGAAAAAATGATTTCATTCAATCCTGCCGTAGAGCTGTCTTATCTCTCGCCTGAGCAACAGCAGGAAATGATAAAGGCGATGGACGATACGCAAAACGCACCTTCCGTTTCACAGGCAAAGCGCATCAAAGAACTGGCACAGAAAGGTCAATTCACCTCTGATGCCGTTGTTGCCATTATGGGAGAAGAAAAGAAAGGCGAACTGGACACAGTAACTATCAAAAACGACATCCTGCGAAAATACTTTCCGCGCAGTTACACGCCCCGGCAAATGGAAGAAAAAATCATACAGCTTCTGGATGCGTGGCAGAAAAAGCGTCAGCGTAGCAATGAGCGTTGACAGCGCATGAACCGATAAGACCCGATTGGGTCTTTTATTTTGAAAAAAATTAGGAGGTGACGCCCATGAACAATACGATTGATTTCAATACCGCAAAGACCATCGGCACCATGAGCAAGAAAATCGACCATATCGACGATACGGTGTCCGGCTTCTTCTCTTTCATGCACATGGTCATGCAGAACGAACTTGGCAATGCAGAGCCATACTTTGCAGCAGTTTCTCCCGTTCTGGATTTGACCGTGATCCGGCCTGACGATGCGCCGCATATCCTGCCCTGCTTCGATGAAGCAGATGAGGGCATCGGCATTTCCGAAGATGAACCGCTGGGCTTCTGCTACAACCCCAAGCAGGTCATTAAGCTGATGGGCAAGCGGTATCTGGTCGGCCCGGTGATTTTCCACCGCTTCGATGATGAGAGGAATTTTGCATCTCTGACGATGAGCGATATGTACACCATCCAGAAATATCTGGAAAGCAACAGTGTTACTCTGATGATCGACCGCGACAAGCTGACCTGCATCTGCATCGACTGAGGTGTGCATGAAGAAGTTTGATGTGGAAATTACAGAAACGCTCCAACGCACGGTTTCTGTTGAAGCCGATTCGCGGGCAGAAGCAGAGCGGCTCGTTACAGAAGCGTGGAACAATGAGGACTATGTTCTCGATTCCACAGATTTTGTCGGTGTCGATTTCAAAACCGTGGGTGAGCAGGAGCTTTCCGAGAACAGAAAAATGGAGATTCTTTTGGTTCAGCCCGGTATGTATCCGCAGAAAGCCACCATTGGCACGGAACTGAAAGATTTTCAGGATGCTGTCGGTGGCACCATTGCGGCAAGCTATCCTTTCGATGATCCGGTTGCTATCGTGTATAACGATGAAGGTAAGCTGACGGGGCTGCCCTTGAATCGTGCCTTGCGTGATGAGCATGGTCAAATGTATGATGTTGTTGCCGGAACTTTTCTGGTTGTCGGAGAGGGTGCGGAGGATTTTGAATCGCTTTCCCCGGAACTGGCACAGAAGTATGAGAAGCATTTTCACCAGCCTGAAACCTTTTTGAAGTTAGGAAATCGTCTGTTGGTGATTCCTATCCCGGACGACGCTGTGAAGTCCGCCGAGAATAAAGCCGTGAACAAGCCCCCAGCGGAACATGACCGTTAAATCCAAACTTCTGCACGGGAGGTGGTAAAATGCAGGAAGAAGTCGAGCAGAAAACATTCAACATCGTGGTGTCTACTACAAAGTTGACCGCCCGGACAATTCTTAATGCCGGAAAAGCTGCCATTCAACAGCAGCAAACGAAGATGGCTGGCGGCAAACAGAGCGTCCGAATGCTACTGCGGCAGAATCGTGGTGTTTCCAGTGTGGAAATCGACAAAACAAATATCCGTGGGTTTGAACGGTATGCAAAAAAATATGGCATTGACTATGCTATTCGCAAGGATAACTCTGAAATGCCGCCCCGGTATCTGGTCTTTTTCAAAGCCCCAGATGTGGAGGCATTTAATGCGGCTTTTAAAGAATATTCCGCATCCCTTCTGAGTAAAACCAAGCGACCCTCTGTACTGGAAAAGCTGCATGAGCTGGTGCAAGCCGCAGCAGAACTTCCCGGCAAGGTGCGCCGCAAGGAACAGGAGCGCGGACTATGACCACAAAAAAGCTGACGAAGCTGCTTGCTCTGTATCTACCCTATATCCTGCTGGGACTGGTGGCAACAAATTTCGGTGAAGCATGGCGGCTGGCCGAGGGCAAAGAACTGGGCGATAAAATCATGTCTATGGTGGGAACGCTGCCTTTAGCCTTTGCGAATCCGCTGCCCAGTTTGCACCCATTGGATTTGCTTATCGGCTTTTTCTGCGGCGCAGGGTTACGGCTTGCCGTATATTTGCGAAGCAAAAATGCAAAGAAATATCGGCACGGCATGGAATATGGCTCTGCCCGATGGGGTACACCCAAGGACATTGAACCTTTTCAAGCTCCGAAGTTTGCCGACAACATTATTTTAACCAAAACAGAGCGGTTGATGATGAGCAACCGCCCACCTGACCCCAAGAACGCGAGAAACAAAAACGTGCTGGTGGTCGGCGGCTCTGGCTCCGGCAAAACGAGATTTTGGCTCAAGCCCAACCTTTTACAATGTCACAGCTCCTATGTGGTCACTGACCCGAAAGGTAGTATCGTGGTCGAGTGCGGGAACGCACTTCTGAAAAACGGCTACAAGGTCAAGATCCTGAACACCATAAACTTCAAAAAGTCCATGCACTATAATCCGTTCAGCTACGTCCACAGCGAAAAGGACATTCTGAAACTCGTAACCACGCTTATGACCAACACCAAGGGTGAAGGCAGCGGTGGGGACCCTTTCTGGGAGAAAAGCGAACGTCTTTTGCTCACTGCCCTGATCGCCTATCTGCATTATGAAGCCCCGGTGGAGGAGCAGAATTTTGCGACCCTTCTGGAAATGCTGAACACCATGCAGGTGCTGGAGGATGACGAGGAATACCAGAACCCGGTGGATCTGCTGTTTGAGGAACTGGCAAAAAAGAAGCCCAACAGCTTTGCCGGGCGGCAGTACAAACTTTACAAGCTGGCCGCAGGTAAGACTGCAAAATCCATCCTGATTTCCTGCGGTGCCCGGCTCGCCCCCTTCGACATCCAAGAGCTGCGGGACCTCACCATGTACGATGAACTGCAACTGGACACGCTGGGCGATAAGAAAACGGCTTTATTCCTCATCATATCAGACACGGACAGCACCTTCAATTTTCTCATCAGCATGGTGTACACCCAGCTTTTTAACCTCTTGTGCGATAAAGCGGACGATGTGTACGGCGGTAAGCTGCCCATTCATGTGCGCTGCTTAATTGACGAAGCAGCCAACATCGGGCAGATTCCCAATCTGGAAAAGCTGGTAGCGACCATCCGCAGCCGTGAGATCTCAGCCTGCCTTGTTTTGCAGGCGAGAAGCCAGTTGAAAGCCATCTACAAGGACAACGCAGATACCATTGTAGGCAACATGGATTCTCAAATTTTTCTGGGCGGCTCCGAACCCACCACCCTGAAAGATCTTGCCGAAGCACTCGGCAAGGAAACTATCGACAGCTACAACAATTCTGATACCCGTGGCAATAGCCCAAGCTATGGCACCAACTACCAAAAACTCGGCCACGAGCTTATGAGCCGGGATGAGCTTGCTGTTCTGGATGGCGGCAAGTGCATTTTGCAGCTGCGCGGTGTGCGCCCATTCCTTTCCGACAAGTATGACCTGACGCAGCACCCCAACTACAAGCTGACTTCCGACTATGATCCTAAAAATGCTCTGGATATTGAAAAATATCTGAGCCATAAAGAAAAAATCCACTCGGATGACCAGTTCGTCCTCGTGGATGTTGATTCACTCCCGCCCGCCTGACAAAGACGAGCGGTTATTTTTTATCCTGACCCAAAAGGCGCACCAGCAAATCAGCCCTTGCCGCAGTTTACGGCAGTTCACAAGTGGGTTTCGGGTGTGCGCAGGGGCACTTTTGCCAAACAAAGGAGACGAAATATGGAATTTTTCAATAGTGCAGTGGACGTTCTGAAGACTCTGGTGGTCGCTCTGGGTGCCGGTCTGGGTGTGTGGGGGGCCGTCAACCTCATGGAAGGTTATGGCGGCGATAACCCCTCTGCGAAGTCGCAGGGCATGAAGCAGCTCATGGCTGGCGGCGGTGTCGCTCTGGTGGGCATCACCCTGATTCCTCTGCTGTCTGGTCTGTTCGGCTAAGAGCCGCAGGCGGGGTTTCCCGCCTGTACATACGCAATCGCTCCATCTCTGCTGTGGATAACAGCCCTTTATCACAAGGAGCGCATTGCGGTACGAATCTCCACCCGTTAGCGAAAGGCGGTGTCTTATGCAGTTTTTGACCCACATTATTTTCCTCCTGAACCTTCTCAAGACCCTTATCAACCACTTCAGCTAAGGACGGTGACTGCTGAATGGAAACCGTTCTCAAAGCCATTGCCGACTGGATCAAAGGCATCCTGACGGCAGGCATTATGTCAAACCTTTCCGGCCTGTTTGACGATGTGAACACGCAGGTGGGAAACATCGCCCAGCAGGTGGGCACCAAGCCCTCCAACTTTGAACCACGGGTGTTCGCCATGATCGAAGCCCTCTCCCGGAACGTGGTGTTGCCCATCGCGGGCATCATCCTGACCTTCATCGCCTGTTATGAGTTGATTGAGATGATCACCCAGCACAACAACATGGCGCAGTTCGAGCCTGCCCTCATCATGCGCTGGATCTTCAAAACGGCGGTGTCGGTGTGGCTCATCAGCAATACTTTCGACATTGTGATGGCGGTCTTTGACCTGACACAGAAGGTGGTGTCCGATTCCAGCGGCATCATCGCCGGAAACACCCGTGTCAACGACATTGGCTTGTCGATGTTGGAAGCCAGCCTGATGCAGATGGATGTAGGACCCCTATTCGGGCTTTTCCTGCAATCCTTCTTCATCGGAATCACCATGCGGATCTTGAGCATCATCATTTTTGTCATTGTCTACGGGCGCATGATCGAGATTTATTGCATGGTGAGCCTTGCGCCCATCCCCATGGCGACCTTCGGCAACCATGAACAGAGCCACATGGGGCAGAATTACCTGAAATGTCTGTTTGCGCTGGGCTTTCAAGGCTTTCTCATCCTCATCTGCGTGGCAATTTATGCGGTGCTGATCCAGAGCGTGGCGATTTCCGGGGATGCCATCAACTCCATTTGGAGCATTGTGGGCTATACCGTCCTGCTTTGTTTCAGCCTGTTCAAGACCAGTTCCGTGACCAAATCCGTTCTCGGAGCGCACTAAAGGAGGTGCTTACTTGGCTGCGTATATTTCCGTTCCCCGTGACCTGACGAAAGTAAAATCGAAGGTCGCATTCAACCTGACGAAACGGCAACTGCTTTGTTTCGGCACAGCGGCTCTCATTGGAGTGCCGCTGTTTTTTGTTCTCCGGGAGTCCGGCGGCAACACTGCCGCCACCCTCGGCATGATGGCGGTGATGCTGCCGGCGTTCTTCCTTGGGATGTACGAGAAAAACGGTCAGCCCTTGGAAAAGCTGCTGTCGTACTATGTGCAGTCCCGGTTTCTTCGCCCGAAGATTCGCCCCTACAAGACCAACAACTACTATGCGATTTTGATGAAGGGAGGCATGACCCATGATCCCGTTTTGGAAAAAG
>ERZ773259.2000-NODE-2000-length-14460-cov-2.494412_pt1 | contig 14460 bp, 14 predicted proteins | sample MGYA00511961_ERZ773259 | MGnify/ENA primary metagenome ERZ773259 (study PRJEB29015, sample SAMEA2737775) | human gut metagenome | biome: human gut; feature: human-associated habitat; material: faeces | place: China | collected 2012 ...
AAATAAAAATAAGCACACTGCAGACAACATGGATTGCCATATCAGCCAGACATGCTGTAATATATTCTGTAAACTGCTCCACTCCCAAAATATTGTAAAACTCGCTGTTATTATTTTCTATCAGCATATCCTTTATAAACTGGGGCAATTTCAATCCTTCAATGACGGTTCTCTGAGAGGCTGGCGCCTGTATGTTGTCCTTCCCCGATTCATTCCAACCGGATATTGTCAAAATAATCTCGGCTGCCCGGCTGTGGATCTGAGGATTGCTCTCAATAAATTCTGTCACTGATGGCGTGACTATCTTCACAAGACAAATGGTAAGTACCAGTGCGCCCACTGAAACGCATTGTCTCAAAAATCCTCTATGATGGCCATATAAAACCATTCCTATCAAAAATACGGCTGCCGCAATGGGCAGCCAGTGTTCCATTATCATGCCTTACTTCTTTCGGTCTTTATTATTTAAGTATCCAGGTTTGGATGGCAGCTGCCACTCCGTCCTGCTCATTTGTAAGTGTTACCTCATCTGCAGCAGCCTTAACATGGTCAGAAGCATTTCCCATAGCAACCCCAGTTCCAGCCGCTTTCAGCATGGAAATATCATTTTCACCATCTCCAAAAGCCATTGTTTCTTCCCTGGGGATACCAAGATGATCTGCCAGCCACAAGAGTGCATTTCCCTTAGTCGCCGCCTCTGCATTTATCTCCAGATTATTATACATGGAGGAGCTGATTGCAAGGCCTTCAACAGAAGACAGCTCTTCCCGCAAAATCTCTTTGTCTGAAAGATCTGCCAGAAAAACGTTTATCTTTTCAGCACAGTTTTTTGTTTCAACCATATACTGATAAATATCCGGCACTACATCTCTGGTAGCTCTCACCAATTTCTGAACAGCCGGACTGATTCCAAATTCTTCCATATGTTCAAAAAAACTGGATTGTGTAATACCGCGTCCCTGTACATATGGGTCATACATCACATGGTATTGTCTGACTATGTCCAAAATCTGAAGTGCCTGTTCATTAGAAAGAACGCACTGGCTTAACCGCCTTCCGGTTTCCAGATCCACCACTGCACCGCCATTGGTCGTAATGGCATAACGAACTCCAGGGATCGCACAAAGCTCCTTTGGAACCCCATCTGCCGGGCGTCCAGTAGCTGGTACAACCTGTATGCCCCGACGGGCACATTCCGCCAGAGCCTGTATATTATTTTCCGACAGCTGTTTCTGATCATCTAAAAGTGTACCATCCAGATCAAGGGCAATCAAACGAATCTGTTTCTTCATATAAAATGCTCCTCTTTCAGAATAAGAAGTCCTGCTTTGTCATATTTGGAAGAGAAAAGCCCTGTCATTTTTTTGAATAATGACGGATTTTCTGCCTTATCTGCCGCCTCTTCGATCAGCGCTTCTGCAGCAGCCTTTGTCAGCTTTTCCCCATCCTCTTCCATAATTTCGATTCGTTCATAAAGAGCCAGCATGCTCTTGCCTGAAATACTGCAGTCAATACTGCCGGCATATTCACAGGCATATTTTGCAAACTCATCAATATCCATTTCCTGCTCAGGTTCTTCCAAAACAGGCTCTTTCTCAGTCTGTACCGGAGGTTCGGGAACCAGAGGAATTACCTGTCTGCGTTTCGCCGCAGCCGGCTTAGCTGCCTGTACAGCCTCTCTTGTTTCTCCAGCTTTTTCGGATGGTGCTGCCGGCCTCTTCTCTTCTTCCGTTTCAGAAGGATGAAAAGCTGCCTGATACGCAGGACGGGACGGAAGAACATTTCCCTTCGTCTCTATCGCTTCCTGCTCAACCATCTTTTTCATGCGGACAGGTGCCGCAGATGCAGGAGCTTCATGAAGCCTCACCGCACGAACCGGACGGTTATCCGGCTCTGCTTCTTTCTCCTGCTCCTTCACAGAGGTCCCAATGCACTCAAACCTCTTAGCCAGTCCCGGATAGGTTTTGTGGAGCTCCTCCAAACGCTCTGCGGTATCGATCAGCACCACACTCATACCGGTTTCATCTCTTGCCATAAGCTGATTGAGCTCCTGAAGAATCGACTCATTCATATCTCCGGCCTGTTCGATAATCAGGTCTTTTCCCGTAAGCTTATCTGACAGAGTAAAAATTCCTCTGTTATTTAAACGGGCTCCTGTAATCTTTGCAGCCTGATTTTTAGCGCCTGTTTCCTGATGAATCCGTTTTAATGTCTTTACCGCCAGCTCAAAACCCTTTTCCGGTTCATCTGCCTCAATCATCAGATGATTTGATCCGCTATACATCGGTCCTTTTTTCAAATGACGTATATCCGCCAGCACCTGTGTCTGGGCCGCCTGAGTTTCCTCGCTGTATCCATGCTCCTCTGCCAGCCGGGACATTTCCTTCGCAAGATCCTCCTGAGCTTCGGCCTCGTGAAGCTGTGCACGGAGGGTTTCGTCTTCTTTTGATGAGCCGGAAACAACTTCCGGCTCAGAAGACACCTCCGGCTCACTGTCCGCTTCTGATTCTTCTTCCTCACAGGACAGCTCCTGTTCCTCTTCAGGCTCCTGTACAGCATTGGAAAAGGCTTCTTCTTCCCCTGTTTCTTCGTCGTCAAACACCGTCTCTGGCTGCTCCTCTAAAACTTTCTCTTCCGGTTCAGGCTCTTTTGTATAGGCTGCTTCCTGCTGATACACATAAGCATCCTCTGCTTCCTGCTCTGCCTGTGCATCTTCCTCATCAATCGGAAGAACCATAGGCTTTTTCTTATTATATTCTGTTTCTACAGCCTTCAATCGGGCCTCATATTTATCCTTATTTTCCACCAGATCCATCTGATAGTCTGTAAGGGGAGCATACTGAACCTTTAAGTCAATCGCCTTGTCTACATATTTTCCCGTCCCAAACATAAGCATAATCTTGTCACAGGTCATCACACAAAGCTGCTCCATATGGGCCGCATTATAAAGCTCTGCCAGCTCATAAAGCCATTTCTCATCCAGTTCTACATTGCAGTACTGCTCCAGAGTATGGATCAGCTGCTCTACCGGCGCTCCCTTAGCTCCCAAAATCAAATAGCGCAGAATGTACTGTCTGGGGGCTTCCGGAGCCAGCTCACAAAATTCCCGGTAATAATCCTCTGCCTCATCCGGACTTCCTTCTTTAATTGCCAGCTCGGCCAGCTTGTACAGAAGGCGCTTTCCCATAGGGGCCCGTTCAAAAGCCAGAAGAAGAATATCCTTTGCTTCCTGATATTCTCCATTTTTTTCATAAACCCCGGAAACCATAGACAGGATATTGATATTGCGGACTCTTCTCCAGTCAATGGTATCCGCGATCTTCATCGCTGTCTCAAAATCTTCTGAGGCAATTTTCTTCTTAATCTGATCAATCCTTAAATTAAACTCATATTTATCCATCTTATGCATCTCCCTGCCGTAAGCGGCATTTTAAAGCTCGGTCCTTCCTTCCAGCGCCCGAAGCAGCGTTACCTCGTCGATGTATTCCAGATCTCCGCCTACGGGCACACCGCTGGCAATCCGTGTAACTCTGATTCCGGTCGGCTTGATCAGCTTGCTGATATACATTGCTGTCGTTTCGCCTTCCAGACTGGAATTGGTTGCAATAATAACTTCCTCCACATCTGACTGAAGGCGCTGCATTAACTCCTTCAGCTTAATATCATTAGGGCCAATCCCCAGCATGGGAGAAATCGCTCCATGAAGCACATGGTATACCCCGTCATATTTTCCTGTTTTCTCATATGCAGCGAGATCTCTTGTATTCTCCACTACCATAATCGTCCTGTGATCCCGCTTTTCGCTGCTGCAGATAGGACACAGCTCCTGATCTGTCAGCGTAAAGCATTCCCTGCAGTACCGAATATTGGCTTTTGCCTGGGTAATGGCGCCGGTCAGGCTGGCTACCTGTTCCTTTGGCATATTGATAATATGAAAAGCCAACCGCTGGGCTGATTTGCTGCCGATCCCCGGCAGCTTTGACAATTCTTCGATCAGCGTTGTGATCTGCCTGCTGTAATAATCCATATCAGAACGGGAATCCTCCGCCAAGGCCGCCTAAACCGCCGGTCAGCTTGGCCATTGCCGCCTGAGACTCCTCTTCCATTTTGCGAAGCGCCTCATTGGTAGCTGCCACAATCAGATCCTGAAGCATCTCAATATCATCCGGATCCACTACCTCTTCTGCCAGCTTAACAGAAACTACTTCCTTTTTGCCGGAAACCGTTACTGTTACCGCTCCGCCGCCTGCTGCTGCTGTATATTCCTTTTCCTCTAATGCCTTTGTTGTCTCTTCCATCTGGCGCTGCATACGCTGTGCCTGCTTCATAAGATTATTCATATTTCCCGGCATACCGCCCGGGAATCCGCCACGTTTTGCCATGGTGATGTTCCTCCTCTTTCTGTCTGGCCTTTACAGGCCTGTTTTATATGAAAATATATCAGTCTTCGTAAGTAATATCCATATGGATCTTTTCTTCCAGATCCTCTTTTGTAACGTAAATAGTATCCAGACGTTCACCCCGGCCTGCCAGTCTTGTTTTAAAATAAATGGATTTGCCGTAGGCAGCCTCTACTTTCCGCTCCAATTCTCCAATCACCGTAGGGCGCTTGCCCATATCATAGCTCATAGGGTCTAAAAATACAATGGTAAGACAGCCTTCCCCTCCGGGTTCTACTACGGTATCCCGCAGATAGGATCTGGCTCCACCGCCGATGTTGCGGACAATTTTGGCCCATTCATTGCGTATGAGATTTAAATCCTCCAGCTGCGCTTTGGGAAGGGAAATGATTTCTGCCGCTGAACCCATTGAAATTCCGGCAGACGTCTGTCCCGAATCACCGGAAGGGGGCTGCTGCAAACTGCCTGCAGGATCGGAGCCGGCTGACGGCTGCCCCGGAAGGCCACAAGTTCCGAAGGCAGCCATACTGCCTGCCGCTCCATAAGTCCCCTGGCCTACACTGATTCCTCTGGCCTCTATATCCTCTAACTGTTCCTCCAGCTGATGAATCCTCTGTAAAACAGAATCCAGATCCGGCTCCATAGCCGGGTGTGTCAGACGGATCAAAGCCACTTCCAGCAAAACACGTTTCTGGCTGGCATAGCGCAGCTGGCTGGACAAATCTGAAAATACCCGTATATAGCGCATAAGGGTATTTCCGTCTGTCTTAACAGCATCTGCCTTCAGCTGCTTTAGATTCTCTTCCGACAGATCCACTAACCCCTCCGGATCATCTGCACTCTGAACCAGAAGAAGATTTCGCAGATACCAGATGAAATCTGTAACAAACTGTCCCAGCTCCCGGCCCTGAATTACAATTTCTTCCAGTTCTGTGATACAGTCGCGGGTTCTCCCATCTGCAACCGCATTGAACATACGGCTGAATACGCTGGAATCCACTGCACCCAGAACCTCAAGGGCATTTTCATAAGTCAAAAGTTTGCCGTAATGGAAGGCAACACACTGATCAAGCAGGCTTAAGCCGTCTCGCAAAGAGCCATCAGCAGCCTTTGCAATATACATTAGCGCCTTATCTTCTGCCTGGATCTGCTCTGCCTGAGTCAGCTCTCTTAACCGGTCTGCAATGGTTTCCAGAGAAATGCGCTTAAAATCATATCTCTGGCATCGGGATAAAATCGTAATAGGAATCTTATGAACCTCTGTAGTCGCCAGAATAAAAATCACATAAGCCGGCGGCTCCTCCAATGTTTTTAACAAAGCATTGAAGGCTCCAATGGAAAGCATGTGAACCTCATCAATGATGTAAACTCTGTATTTTCCCTCTGTCGGCGGATACTGTACCTGTTCCCTGATATCCCGGATATTTTCCACGCCATTGTTAGAAGCCGCATCAATCTCCACCACATTCATAGAGCTTCCCTCTAAAATGGCGCGGCAGGAGGCACACTGGTTGCATGGACTTCCATCGATCGGATGCTCACAGTTTACTGCTCTGGCATAGATTTTTGCAATACTGGTTTTTCCCGTACCTCTGGTTCCGCAGAACAGATAGGCATGACCGATCCGATCTGAAGTAATCTGATTTTTTAGTGTCTGTACTACCGGATCCTGGCCCTTAACATCCTCAAAGGACACCGGCCGCCATTTCCGATATAAAGCCATATATGACATAGGGCCTGCTCCTTATTCGTCTCCGAAACTGATCCCGACCATTTTTGCCTCCTTTATCATGGAGCATCCAGGATCCACGGTCTTTAATTTACCTGCCACCTCAGAGAGAGGCACCTTGGTAATCTCATTATTTTTTAAAGCCACCATATAGCCATATTCCTCATCTGCAATCAGTCTGGCTGCAGCCGCACCCAGTCTGGTAGCAAGCACACGGTCGTAAGGACAGGGTTCTCCTCCTCGCTGCATATGTCCTGGAACAGTGACGCGGACCTCGCTTCCTGTCACCTCCTGGATTCTTGCTCCAATCTCATAGGCAACCGACGGATAAACCACTCCGTTCTTTTTCTTTTCCTTTAATTCCTTTTTCGTCATGCCGGCATCTTCTTTTGAAATAGCCCCCTCTGCCACTGCCAGAATAGAAAAACGCTTGCCTGCTTTGGAACGCTTTGTGATCGCATCGCAGACTACGTTGATATCATATGGGATTTCAGGAAGAAGGATAATGTCGGCTCCGCCAGAAATGCCTGCATAAAGGGTAAGCCAGCCTACCTTATGCCCCATAACCTCTACAATAAATACACGGCCATGGGAAGCGGCTGTGGTATGGATACAGTCAATGGCATTGGTCGCAATCTCCACTGCACTGTGAAATCCGAAGGTCATATCCGTTCCCCAGAGATCATTATCAATGGTTTTGGGCAGGGAAACCACGTTAAGGCCCTCCTCGCTGAGGAGATTGGCTGTTTTCTGGCTTCCGTTTCCGCCGAGAACGACCAGACAGCTGAGTTTCAGCTTTCTATAGGTATGCTTCATAGATTCTACCTTATCCAGACCATTCTCATCCGGCACACGCATCTGCTTAAAAGGCTGACGGGAAGTTCCCAGGATTGTTCCGCCCTGAGTGAGAATACCGGAAAAATCGGATGGCTTCATAATATGGTAATCTGCATACATCAGCCCCTTATAACCGTCCTCAAAACCAATGATCTCTACATCATCCAGCATATTATATAAGGATTTTGCCACACCGCGCATAGTAGCGTTTAATGCCTGGCAGTCGCCACCGCTGGTTAAGATTCCTATTCTTCTCATATTGCGTTCCTCCATTTCAGAGTGTCAGACTCTGCATACCGGCCGTGTGGGCACTGATACGCAGGAATGGTTATATTATACCCATTTTGTAATTATAGCGCAAAGGGAATATTGGGGCAAGTGTAAAATAAAAACGAAAAAGGCCTGAGAATACACCGCCAGATCCGCGCTGCTTTTTCTCAGGTCTCATATATTCATTATAAAATCCACGCACCTTGCTTTGTGCAGGCATCACGGACGTTACTCATGCAGTTAGCTCGATCCAGGCTGCCTTACGGCACACGAGAGCTTCTGCTTAGTGCTGCTACATTCCTGTCCTGACACGGTTCACAGATTCCCGTTGCGTAAGACCCAAACGTCAACGCCACTTACATAAGGCAGCTCCGCAATGTTCTGCCCGAGGCAAGGTATCACCCCTGCTGGAGCGGATTGCAGGTTCAGGGCACCGCTATCTCCCCGGCTGCGTGGAAAGCTTATGACTGGGTTATAAATGAATTGCCTATTTAGTATAGCGTTGGGGGGCGGGTTTGTCAAGGAGATTTAAGCCTCATCCCACAAACCCGGCCGCCCGGATCACCCGAAACACCTGCTCCACCGTATCCGCCATATTGGATGCGGCCGTTTCCAGATCCATGGCCTCCTCTAAAGACACAACGGAGCGGAGAATGGGGAAAAAGGCATCAATTCCGGCACTGTTGCAGGCAGCTGCATCTCTGGTTACAGCACCCGCAAAAGCCAAAACCGGCTTTCCAAAGGTTTTGGCAAGACGGGCAACACCCTCCGGCGCTTTTCCCATAGCAGTCTGAGCGTCCATGCGTCCCTCTCCTGTAATTACAATATCCGCATCCTTAATATAATCTGCCAGCCGGGTTTCCTCTAATACCAGCTTAATCCCGGATTCCAGCACTGCATTTGTAAACGAAAGGAATGCAAATCCCAGACCACCTGCCGCTCCCGTTCCCGGCTGATTGGGATCTGCTTTCGGGAAGGACTGACGTGCCAGAAGGGCATACCGCTCCAGCCACCGGTCCATCTGGCGGATCATCTCCGGATCAGCCCCCTTCTGAGGGCCGTAAACTGCACTGCAGCCAAGATCACCACAAAGCTTATTGGTTACATCGCAGGCAATATAGAACTGGCAGTCTGCAAGTTCCGGAAGCACATTTTCTCCGGAAACGGTTTTTAAAAGCTCCAGTCCCCGCGCGCCATAGGGTACCTGTTTTCCTTCTTCATCCAGAAAATCATAACCCAGCGCCTGAAGCATTCCCACACCGCCGTCATTGGTTGCACTTCCGCCGATTCCCATGATAAAACGCCGGCAGCCTTTGTCCATGGCATCCCGTATCATTTCACCAACTCCATAGGTTGTAGTATAAAGAGGATTTCTCTTTTCCGGAGGCACTAATGTAATGCCCGCAGCCTGGGACATCTCCATAATAGCCGTCTGTGTGCTTTCAATCATGCCATAACGTGCTGTAACGGGTTCTCCCAAAGGGCCGGTTACGGAAATTTCGTGAATCACCCCATTCATTCCTGCTGCCAGGGCATCTACAGTCCCCTCTCCTCCATCCGCAAGAGGACGCACCTCTACCTGAACGTCAGGATAAACACGATGAATTCCTGTCCGGATCGCATTTCCCGCCTCCATAGATGAAAGACTTCCTTTAAATGAATCAATTGCAATTGTTACCTTCATATGAACTTCCTCCTTTACGGACCTGAATTTTCTGTTTTAATCTCTGTTTTCTCTTCTATTGTAGCTGTAAAACAGGGAAATAGATATGTTATATATACTGATTTTATGTTATAATTTGCTTTATAATATATTATCAGTAACAATATGGCAGAAATTACAGAAACATTCAAAGAAAGGAACGGCCATGGCACAAACAAACTGCGAATCCTGCATGAATTATGAATACGACGAAGATTACGACTGCTATATCTGTACAAAGGATTTGGATGAGGATGAAATGGTCCAGTTTATCCGGGGAGAATTCAAAGACTGTCCTTACTATCGATTTGGAGACGAGTACCAGATTGTAAAAAAGCAGATCTGACAGGAGGATATGGATGATCACAAAAGTAAGCCGCCGTCTGGCACAGCAGATTGTGGATACGGTAAAGGATGTATGCGGCAGAGATATCAACTTCATCGCCCCTTCAGGCACTATTTTCGCCAGTACAGACAAACAGCGGATCGGAGAATTTCATGAGATCGGGCAGCGAGCCGCCAAAATAAAAACTACAATCGAGGTACAAAGTGACGGCAGCTTTCAGGGAACGCAAAGGGGCGTAAATATTCCCATTTTTCATCAGGGAATCCTTCTTGCAGTCATCGGGATCAGCGGGCCGCCGGAGGAGGTACGCAAATTCGGCTATCTTGCCCTGCGGATTACAGATCTCTTAATCCGTGAGCAGGAACTGGCTGCCGCTACCCGTTCCAGACAGGAGAAAATTCAGTATCTGGTTCATTCTCTGATCCACTGCGAAGAAACAGATCCCAGTTTTTTAGAAAACTGTCTGGAAGAATTTCAGCTTTCAGCTGACAGCCGCTTTCTGGTGTGCTGCATCCGGCTGAACGAACGGTATCATCCGGCTAATATCTCCATGTTTGAACGGGATTTAAGACAGCTTCTTCAATCCGTTGGAATTGCATTCAGCTGTTTTGAATACCCCAGAGAATATATTGCCCTTATTCCTGAAGATGAGCAGCAAAAATGCAAAAAACGATTAATGCATTTTGCTTCCATTCAAAAAGACATTCTTTCAGCAGGTCTGGGAACTGCCTGTAATCTGCCGCATCTATACCACTCCTACCGGGAAGCATTGACCTCTCTGGGAGCAGCACAATTTTCAGAAATTCCCTTCTGCTGTTTTGAAGAGCTGGATATAGAAATCCTGTTAAACAGCATAAATCCGGACTGTCAGAAAGATTACCTGCAAAAGACTGTTTCCGGACTGAACGAGGATGATTTTCGTCTCCTCCAGGTGTATTATGATGAGAATATGTCACTGACAAATACCGGATCACGTCTGTTTCTCCACAAAAACACGCTTCAGTATAAGCTGAAACGCATTGCGAAAATAACCGGATACGATCCCCGGATCTTCCGGGACGCAGTTTCCCTGTATCTGGGTCTGAAAATATGGCAGAAAAACAGTGCCTCCCGGTAAACAAATCCTTATCCGCGCCTCAGCTCCTTAAAAAAATCCGTCATCAGACAGGAACATTCTTCCCCAAGAATACCTGTTTCTACTTTTACCTGATGATTAAATCCCGGCTCTTTAAGAATATTTAATACCGAACCGGCACAGCCCGCCTTCGCATTCATGGAACCAATGACAACACGGGGGATTCTGGCCTGTACAATGGCTCCGGCGCACATGGGACAGGGCTCCAGCGTCACATAGAGGGTGCAGTCATCCAAACGCCAGGTGCCGAGGGCCTCATTGGCCTGCCGGATGGCCTCCATTTCAGCGTGGGAGGAGGTGTGCTGCTTCTCCTCCCGGCGGTTGCGGCCCCGGCCCACGATCTGCCCCTCCCGGACGATGACGCAGCCCACCGGCACCTCGCCGTGGGCGGCGGCCTCCTGAGCCAGCGCCAGCGCCTGACGCATATATTCCTCGTGCATGGCGCACCTCCTGAAAATTTCGGCTTGTCCCACGGCTAAAGTCCGGCATATCCGGATAAAATATCCGTACAATGAAAGGGAACGGGGAGGACTTGGACATGGGAAAAAAGGTGGAGCATCCGCTGGATATCCTGCGGGAGGAATTGCAGCAGACCAATGTGGCGCTGAAGTGCGCCTACGATAAGTTCAACTATGTCACAGAGCCGGAGCTGGTGGAGGCCAGCATCTACGAGATCAGCGCCCTGAAGGCCCGATACAGCTACCTGCTGCGGTGCATCAAGGAGCAGGAACCGGCGGCCCGCTCCGGGGGCCGGACGGTATCACCCACCGCCGTGGCGGCCTCCGCCGGGAAGGGAGGGCCTGTATGTCCGGTATAGAGATCGGCGCACTGTGCGTGGTGGGGGCGTTTTTACTGTTCGCTGCCGTGCGTCTGTTCCGGGGGCCGGTGAAGCTGGCCCTGCGGGTGCTGGTGAACTCGGCGCTGGGCTTTGGGGCGGTGTGGCTGCTGAACCTCACCGCCGCCCTCACCGGCATCCGGCTGGGGCTCAACGTGTTCAACGCCCTCTTCATCGGGGTGCTGGGTGTTCCCGGCTTCGGTCTGCTGTTGCTGCTGCAATGGGTGCTGGCGTGACAAAACGACAGGATATTACATATTATCTGCAAGATAGAAACGGAAACCGCCGGTCAGCGCTCCTGCTGTTCCAGATTCCAGCCATAGAGAGGGTAGCGCTGGAGACTGCCGAAAAGCTTCTGCTTGATGTCGGGATAGCGCCCCTCCAGCTGATGGATCAGATCCTTCACCTCCTGTCGGCGGGTGGAGCCGTTGGCAGGACAGGGGTTGTGGACCACCGGCAGGTGGAGCCGCTCCACCGTGCGGCGAATGTCGGCCTCCCGGCAGTACAGCAGTGGGCGGATCTGGGTGATGCCCGTGCGGTCCAGATACGTCACCGGCTGGAAGCAGCCGATGCGCCCCTCGAACAGCAGATTCATCAGCAGCGTTTCGATGGCATCGTCGTAGTGATGCCCCAGTGCGATCTTGTGGATCCCCCGCTCCGTCAGCGCCGTATTCAGGCTGCCCCGCCGCAGCTTGGCGCAGAGGGAGCAGGGGTTCTTTTCTTTGCGCTCTTCAAACACGATCTGGTATACCGGCACATGGATGCGGGTGTAAGGGACATCCAGCTCCCGGCACAGCTCCTCAAAGCCCTGCCGGGGGTGGTCCTTCCCCCTGGAAAAGCGGTGATCCCGGCCGCAGCGTTTGAGCACCGCCACCGTGCCGGTACACTGCCGCCGGGCGGCGGAGAGGATCTCATCCGTGCGGCCGAAGAAGCAGAACACCATAGCGTCGTAGGGCTCGTCCGGTGTGTCGGCCAGCACATCGCACCGCCGGGGCTCCACGTTGGGAGGCAGGGGCTGTGCCTCCAGATGGCGGATGGCCTCGGCGGACAGATCGGCCGCCACCACCGCGCGGCAGTAGGGGGCCAGCGCCAGACTCAACCCGCCGAGCCCGCACCCCGCGTCGCACACCCGCGCCCCCGGGGGGAGCACCTGAGACAGGGCTGCGGCCATGGCCGCACAGCTCCCGTTGACCCGGATGGCGTCGGCCATGAAGCGCACCATGTCGGGGGTCCACAGGACAATGGACTTGCGCACCGGGGCGATGAGTACCCCGTCGCCGGTGCGGACAAAGCGGGCGGGCACACCGTAGAGCTTCCGCATCAGCGCCTCGTCCAAGGCCTGGTCAGGGGGGCCGTCGGCGGCCACCAGGCCGTCGTGGAGGGCCACCACCCGCTGGGCATAGAGCATGGCATGCTGTGGGTTGTGACAGGAGAGCAGGACGGTGTACCCCCGCAGGGTCAGGGCGGACACCCGCTCCAGCACCCGCACCTGGTTGCCGAAGTCCAGGGCGGAGGTGGGCTCATCCATCAGCAGCAGCCGGGCCTGCTGGGCCAGAGCCCGGGCCGCCAGTACAAGCTGCTGCTCTCCACCGGACAGCTCCGCGAAGCTCCGGTGGGCGTAGTCCGCGATCCCCAGCTCCTCCAGGGCCTCCATGGCGATGGCCCGCTCCCGGCGGCCCGGCGCGGAGAAAAGGCCCAGCCGGTGGTTGGTGCCCATGAGCACCAGCTCCAGCGCCGTGTAGGGAAAGATCATATGGCTGGTCTGGGGAATATAGGCGATTTTTTTGGCCAGGGCGCGGGGCGCCAGGGATGACACGTCGCAGCCGTCCACCCGGACGCACCCCTGGTAGCCGGGCAGCAGGCCCAGGATGCAGCGGAACAGGGTGGTCTTTCCCGCCCCGTTGGCCCCCAGGACAAAGACCAGCTCCCCCGGCTCCGCCCGCAGGTCCACCCCCCGCAGTACCTCCCGCTTTCCGTAGGAGAAGCACAGGTGTTCCACCTCCAGCATCACCGGGCACCCCCTTTCCGCAGCATCAGATAGAGGAAGAAGGGCGCGCCCGTGAAGGCGGTGAGGATGCCGATGGGGATCTCGGTGGCCAGCAGGTTGCGGGAGAGGTTGTCCACCAGCAGCAGGAAGGCCGCCCCTGCCAGCATGGAGCAGGGCAGCAGCACCTTGAAGTTGCTCCCCACCAGCTTGCGGCACAGGTGGGGCACCACCAGTCCCACCCAGCCGATCATGCCGGACACCGCCACGCTGGCGGCGGTCAGCAGTGTGGCGCACAGGATCACCACCAGACGCAGTACCCCCGTCCGCACGCCCATGGACTGGGCCTCCTCCTCCCCCACCGTCAGCAGGTTCATCCGCCAGCGCAGGAGAAACAGCGGCAGCAGTCCCACCGCCACCGGCAGCACCAGAAAGCACACATCCTCGGCCTTGATGGAGCTGAGGCTGCCCATGAGCCAATAGGTGATGGCGGGCAGCTGCTGCTGGGTATCCGCCACCAGCTTGATAAAGGACGTCCCGGCGGAAAACAGGGAGGAGATCATCATACCCGCCAGGATCAGCGCCACCGTGGGGTCTGAGCGGGACAGACGGCTCACCAGCCACGCCGCTGCCACGGCCAGCAGACCGAAGCAGAAGGCGGACAGGGAGATGCCGAAATACCCGGCCCCCAGCAGGATAGCCAACGCTGCGCCGAAGCCTGCGCCGGTGGAGGCCCCCAGAATATCCGGCGACACCATGGGGTTGCGGAACATTCCCTGATAGGCCGTGCCGGAGACGGCCAGCGCCGCACCCACCAGCGCCGCCGCCGCAATGCGGGGCAGGCGGATGGCAAACACCACCTTCTCGTCGCTGACGGACCAGTCCGCAGCGCCGCCGGTGAGCCTTGTCCACAGCATATGCAGGAGCTTACCCGCAGACAGACTGTAGCGCCCCACCAGCATGGAACCCAGCAGAAGCAGCAGGCACACACCTCCCAGCAGGAGAAAGCGCCGCTGGTAGGTCCTCCCGGCCATCAACTTCTCCATGGGTCAGTTCCCCGCCGCATTGGGGACGATGTAATAGGTGCCGGGCTTGGCATCATAGTACACCTCCCCCCGCTTTTCCAGATCCGCCATATAGCCGTTATACCACCGGCGGCGCACCGTGGATACACACACAGGCACACCGCAGCGGCGATGCAGTCCGGCAGGGGCTTTTCGCC
>ERZ773259.2024-NODE-2024-length-14279-cov-3.161909_pt1 | contig 14279 bp, 10 predicted proteins | sample MGYA00511961_ERZ773259 | MGnify/ENA primary metagenome ERZ773259 (study PRJEB29015, sample SAMEA2737775) | human gut metagenome | biome: human gut; feature: human-associated habitat; material: faeces | place: China | collected 2012 ...
TTACAGAATGTGTCAGACCAAGCTGAATTCCCATCATTTTATGCATCCAGTTATCCGCTGCAAATTTTGTTCCATAAGTAGCTTTTGCATTACTGTAGGTACTGTCATTGCCATAATAAGTCCAGGTTACCGCCTGCATATTAGCACCAAGATCTCCATAATCGCCTGTCAGATATACTCTTAAAAACTCACCATAAGATCCTTTTGCTTCTTTTACTGTCAATCCCGCTGCTTCGGCAGACGGTGCGATCTTTAATATCTGATCTGCAATACCGGATTCCGTTCCTTTCTGGCGTGCTGAAAAACGGAAGCTTCCATCTGCATTCTTTGTTGCAGTTTTCAATCCGTTAGTCGCTTCTGTTACATTGGCTTTCAATCCACTGTAAGCTTGAAGTTTATTTTCTCCATAACCACCAGCCAGTTCGCCTCCATTTTCTACCACATGGTATTTCCGGCAGAATGCTTCATAATCTGCACTTGCCACTTTCACCGGCACATACTTCAGTCCTGTTACCTCATGGACTTTCAGCTTTGTAACCGTTCCGTCTGTGTCTGTGATCTCTCCTCTGTTAAATTTGATCACCTTCCCATTCGTCAGGGTAATTTCTTTTCCATCTGCTGACCAGTGGGATACTTCATAAGTTTTTCCGTTTTCTGCTTCAATGACATCTACACACTGGAAACTTCCTCTGTGCAGTCCATGGTTTGCTGTTGCTCTTGTTACGGCATCGAACGCTCCTTTGTCTGCTTCGTTTCTTGTATCCAGTTCACTGGAAGAGCTGGAATCTCCGGCTGCCTGTACCCCTTCTGCGGCCCAGTACTCTGCCCATGTCATCGCCGCATAGACATATTTGTATTCTTCCTGTGCATTCTTTGTATACGTAAATTTCACTTCCGGATAACCGGTGGAAGTAACTGCGATTTCAAAAGTATCACCCTCAGCAAATGGTGTTGCATCTGTTTTCAGAGATCCGTCTTCGTTGATCACTTTCACAGCTCTACGTCCGCTTGCCGCATACGATTTTCCATTGACAGATACAGAGGTAATGTTGTTGATATAATCTGCAAATTCTTCATCGCTTGCATCTGCATTTTTTGTTATAGCCGGATTCTCATTATCGTTATTGTAAGATGCCGGTGCACTGTCGACAGACAGGATAAAGGTTGTTGTCATATCTGCATACTTGTTATTTTTGTCAGATACTGTCAGCGTATATTTTCCTTTCTTTGCATTTTCAAATACGATTTTTCCGTTTTCCACAGTGAATTCCAGTCCAGCAATCTTGTATTCCGGTGAGAAATCTGTCGGAAGATTGGACACTGTAAGTTCTGCTTCCCCTGCAGATACTTTCGCATCTGCTACCTTTACCGTCTGACCTGCTTTTTTCGGTACATACAGATCCGCTACCGGAACTTCATAGATGCCTTTGGAAGTATAGTATGTCACTTTATTGATATGCTGTCCAATCATGCTCTTATAATGCTCAGAGGATGTCGGACAATTGTGTACTACTGAAGTAAATCCGGTACACCATGCAAGTTCTGTCACTCTCCAGATATTCTCCAGATGACGCATACCGTAATCATTGCCTTCTTTTGTACTTACAATGACACCGTAAACCTGTGTGCCACTCTGGGAAATGGTATTCTCCAGTCCGTTCAGATCCAGCTGGTAATCCCCATAAGAAGACTGTGTGGTGAGTTCCGGTGTTACTCCGGATACTTTCGTTACTGTTCCCTGTGTTTTTCCAAAGGAAAGACTTCCGTTAGCATTCAGGGTTACTTCTTTGTAATAAGACGGTGCTTCGCTCAAGGTATAATACGAATAACTTGCACTCTCAAACAGGGCATCTTTTCCCGTATATGTAGTTGTACTGGTCTGTCCTCTGTTTGTAACCGTAATATCTACAGAAGATTCATCTGTAACTTTTGTATACTTGCTCAGATCCACTCCTTCACCAACTTTTACAGGGAATGTCACACCTGTGATCTCATCACCGCTTGCATTCACATGATAAGATCCGCCTGCCAGACCGGCTGTACGAACTTTATTCTTCGTTGCTGAGGTAAATGCATCTACTTTTACACTGTTATTTACATCTGCTGCATAGAACTGATCATACGGAATGTTCATCAGGACATACGTTCCGGTTGTAACGTCCGGTTTCTCCGGCTCTGATGGTTTTGCTTCCAAAGCTGCAACTGCTGCATCCAGTGCTGTCTGGGCTGCGTCAACTGCTTCCTGGGATTCTTTTGCTTCCAGAGCCGCTTTTGCTGCGGTAAGTTTCTCGGTTAGAGCTGCCCAGGATGCTTCTGTGTAATCTGCCTGATTCTTTCCTTCTGCTGTTGTGATCGAATCCTGGAGAGCAGCTGTGTTTACTTCAACCGGAGTTGGATCCTGTTTTTCAGATGCTGCCTGCATAGCTTCAAGAGCTGCCTGTTTTACTGCAGCAGAGGTACGGGTTGCACCACTTACTGCATTGATTCCATTCACGGATGCTTCCGTAGCTGGTTTTCCCTTCAGATTCTGAATTTCAGTATTCAGTTTTTTTACATATTTCTTGTTCCCAACTTCTATATCGCCATCTGCTTCTACGACAGCTTCTGTAATAATCCCTTCTGCCGATGTAATGCTGACTTTCACATTATATTCGCTCCAGATCTCCTCATTTTCATCATCTTCCGACGTTCTGGATACATGTGCTGTTTTACTGTATGTTCCATCTGCTGCCACCTGATCCCCGGTCACTGCAAATGCTGTTACCGGGCAAAGTTCCACTGCCATTGCTGCGGCTACCGCCATGGCCATTGCTTTGGTCCTGACTCTTTTGTTGTTCATAAACTCCTCCTTCTTTTACCATAAAATGTTATAGTAGCTTATTATGTAACTATTCAGTAGCCAATGGGGAGGTACTGAACAGTTACCTTATTATCAAGTTAGTCACTATTTCTACTATTAGTTGATAATATTTATCATTAGTTGTGGCTAACCTATAATCAAAAAAAATAGACGTTATCTCTTTTCTCAGGAATGTACCTGACAGCTGCCTCTCTCTCATGGGCTTTTATCAAGAGAGAAGTACCTGTCAGATACATTCCTTTTCGTTTATTTGTAACTGTTCAGCACCTTCCCGGTAGCTACCGAATAGTTACATTTATTTGCTCTTTCTTTCCGCTCCCGCGCCCTGACTGACTGCCGGGAGGATTTTACGGCTCACCACGCCGATCAGAATACCTGTGACCGTTCCCGCGATCATCAGCACCGGAAGGTAATAGATCAGCTTCGTATTTTCCAACACACACATCGCCACTGCGATCTGCCCGATGTTATGGGACACGCCTCCGGCAATACTTACGCCGATCATGGAGAATCCTTTGATTTGCTTTAACAGCAGCATCACCAGAAAACTTAAAATACCCCCTGCCAGACTGTACAGGATCGACATGCCGTTTCCGAACATAAATCCCACCAGCAGCACCCGGAGGATCACCACCAGCAGCACTTCCATCGGTGCCAGGATATACAGCCCGGTGACTGTCACCAGATTGGCAACTCCTAATTTAATTCCCGGTACTCCCAGGTTGATGGGAATCAGGCTTTCCACATAACTGAAGATCATCGCCAGAGCCACAAGCATCGCACCGCTCGATACTCTCCGGCTGATGCTGGTCAGACTGCGTTCCCTGCATCCATTTTTCTGCTGTTCCTGTTTTTTCATCTTCTCGTTTCCTTTCGGAGTATGTTGCTCGTAACTCTTCCACGACTTCACAGTTACCTTCTGAATCATTACGATTTCTCATCTTTCTTTCACTTCGCAATCGTATCCGGCACCAGCTTGTCACCTGCCGCCTTACTGTCCGTATCATTCTGACGGATCACTTCCACCACCAGTTTATGGGGCAGACATACGATGGTCTGTTTCTGACCGCTGATCCTGCCCTGCTCCTTGCAGTAGCCGTCCGGGCAGTCTGCTTCTTCCATATATGCCTGTCTGTCCTCGATACGGATCACATTGTGAAATTCTCCTTCAGTAACTTCGATCGTCTGATCTTTCTCCAGCGGATAAGTTCCATAGATTTCCCCGTTCACGGTAATCTGTACCTGATCCCCCTTCGTCTCTCCGGTTACATGCATCACCAGAAGCATTACCAGAGCCACCAGCACGATCCCTCCTGCCAGCAGGATATCTCTTTTTTTCATATCTGCTCCTTATCTGTCATTTTTGAAAAGCGCAGATCTTACAGTCCCAGCCACAGACAGATCCCAAGCAGGATCAGTGCACGCAGAATCGTAAACCAGAACTCATTTCCTTTGAGCTTCCGGATTCCGCAGTGAATGTGCTTCTGTGGACAGATATCGATACACTTCTGACACTGGAAGCAATCACCGCTGACAGCCCAGTCACCATCCGATGGAAGGCTGATCTGAGACGGGCAGGTCTTCGTACATGCTTTACATCCTTTTCTGCAGTTTTCTCTTCTTCTGTGAAGGGAGAAAAAGGGCAGAATCGGAAGCAGGGAAAATACTGCTCCCATCGGGCAGAAGAACCGGCAGAAAAATCTTTCCTGTACACACATGCCCACCATCAGAAGAAGCAGGATCACAAGACCGATCACATAGCCTCCCAGACGGAAATTGCCTGCATGGATCATGGAAAATACATCCCACGGACTCATTCCCTGAAGAGATGCATACCATCCGGTCAGAATGGAAAGCAGAAGAAATGCCAGAAGTATATACTTCACCTTCTGAAGGATTCTGACTGCTTTTTCCGGATAACCATGTCTTCCCTTTTTATGAAATACTTTCTGTTTGATAAAAACAGTCAGTTCATACATGGCATCTCCCAGTGAACCGAATGCACATGCATATCCGCAGAAATGTCTGCCAAACAAAATCGTAACCAGAAGAAGTAATCCTGTCACATCAAGAAATGAGTTCCAGGCAATCTGCTGGTGTGCTGCAATTGCCTGAAAAATAGATTTCACGCCCGCAAATGCCGTTGAAAAAAGCGCCGGATAAAAGATAAAAAATACAAGCTGTATGGCAGCCCGGATCAGACGGACCTTTCTCTGCCTCTTTTTCATCCGTTTTCCGCCTTTCCAAGAGCATCTACAACTGCATTGATAATACCTGTAGAGCTGAATGTCGCACCTGATACCGTATCCACATCCGTACTCTGCGCAGAAATGATGGAACTGATCACGCCCTCTCCCTGCGAAAGATAAGCGGAATCCTCACCCGGTGCACTTGTCACCTGAATATCTGTGATCTCATCATTTGCAAGTGTGACCTGTACGGTGATCGCACCTCCAAATCCCTGTGCAGAACCGGTGTATATACCATCTTTGTATACATTTTCCGAAGCATCAGACTCTTCTTCTGTGTCAGTTTCCTCAGCATCCTCTTTTGCAGCATCATCTTTGTCTTTTGCATCCCTCTGTGCCTGTGCGATCGCTGCTTCCTGATTCTTAGCAGCCTCCTCCAGTGCAGAGAGTATCTCCGTATTCTGTTCTTCCAGCTTCTCCACACGCTTTGTGAGTGCCGTAATCTCCTGTGATTCCTGTGCCTGCGTATCTTTTTTCTGCATAGAATTATATCCTACTACAGCGGCAAGAATCAACAGAAGACACAAAATTCTCATAATAAAATTCTGGTATTTCATCTAAAGTTTTCCTTTCAGACTCCTTATATTTTCAAGTTTTCTTTTTCACTATCGAACATTTATTATTTTGCCTGGCTGATAGCACTCTGAAATGCCTGAATCAGTCCATTTGAAGAATATGTAGCTCCACTTACCGTATCCAGCCCATCAGCTGACTGACGACCTAAAACCTGATTATAAATTCCATTCCATGCATTGGAAAATTCCGGTTCATCATCTTCCCCATCATATCCGGCTGACACAATATTTCCCCCTGATACATTAATCGTAACAGTTACCTGACCATTGAATCCTTCTCCTGTTCCCGTATAACTTCCATCTTTATACCCAGCTCCGGGTGCTGTTGTTGGCTCTGGTGCTGCCGTTGGTTCCGGTGTTGCTGTTGGTTCCGGTGTTGCTGTTGGTTCCGGTGCTGCTGTTGGTTCCGGTGCTGCCGTTGGTTCCGGTGCTGCCGTTGGTTCCGGTGTTGCTGTTGGATTCGGAGTTGGTGTCGCTGTTATATCTGAAGTTTTTAAAGCCTGCTCTAAAGCTGATTTTGCTCCATACAGAATTCCCTCAGAAGAATATGTTGCTCCTGATACAGTATCAATGCCATCTGTGCTTTGTTTTGCAATAATTGCCGGCTGTATTACATTCCATGCATTTCTGAAATATCTTGGTGTTTCTCCTTCATTGGTCTGAGATACTTCCGTAATTATTCCATCTTTAATTGTTACACTGATATTTATCTTTCCACCATATCCAATTCCAGTACCCGTATACGTTCCGTCATTATATAAAACCTTCGGAGTGTCCGGTATAACCGGTGCTGGAGCGGTTGTCGGTACCGGAGTTGGACTTACCGTCACTTCTGGTGCCGGTGTCACATTTACCGAAGCCTGTTCCAGGGCTTTCTGTACCGCCTTAAGAATACCATTTGAAGAAAACGTTGCTCCGCTTACGGTGTCCACACCATACACTGCCTGCTTCTCAAGAATCTTCGGCTGAATACTATTCCATGCCTTATTAAAATATTCTTTTGTATCAGTGTTCGTATTTGTGATTGCGGTTATCTTTCCGTCTTTAATCGTAACAGTAACTTTTATCGGACCGTCAAATCCTTCTGCTTCTGCAGTATACATTCCATCTTTATAAGTTACCTCTCCGGACGGTTTTGTAATTTCAACCGGTGTCGTTGTTTTATTTGAAGTATTGGTATTCTTCTTTGTCGTCTTTTTCGTTGTCTTTGCAGCTTTTCCTTTTCCGGCCTTTGACAGTGCATTCTGAACTGCCTGAATGATTCCGTTTGATGAATAGGTGGCACCACTGACAGCATCGACATTTGGAGTCTGACCGGAGATTATCTTGCTGATCACGCCTTTGGCTGATGCAAAATAAGAGCCTGTTTCACCAGCAGCACTCAGTATTTCTATAGAAGCAATCTTTCCTCCGGAAATCGTTACCTGAACAGTGATCGTTCCACCAAATCCAGTTCCACTTCCCTGATAAATCCCATCTTTATATCCGCCCTTTGGAACAGAAGTTGTAGGTGTCGTGGTCGTTCCCTGCCCTTGCCCAGAAGCTGCTGCTGACTTTTCCGGAAGTGCTTTTGTTTTTCCTGTCGTAATTCCCGCTTTTTTTATTTTGGATTTACTTTTCTTTGTTTTCAGAATGCTGCTGTCTGCCTCATCCGTATCCTTCATTCCTCCGTCATTAAAATATGCAGTTGTCAGCAGACTCGTAAGTTCATCTGATTTTATCAGTTCATTCTCAGCTGCCTGAACTGTTTTTGTACTTTTCACTTCACTGTCCTGCTGAAATCCAGCTGCTGCGATCGCAATAATTACAGCAACTGCCGGAAGAAGTTTCATAAGATTCTTTTTGTACATATAATCTACCCCTTAACATACAAAAGAAGGGGCAGTTATAAACGGCCCCCGTTCTTTTGTATGTGTATTTTATAAAGGAATTATTTTACTGTTACTTTGAATGTCCTTGTAATTCCATTGCATTTAACAGTAATCTTTGCTGTTCCTTTCTTCTTAGCTGTTACAACACCTTTGCTGTTAACTGTTGCAACTTTCTTGTTGCTGGTCTTGTATGTAACTTTAGATACCGGTGTTGCTTTTACTCTAATCGTTGTTTTCTTACCTTTTTTCAGCTTTACAGAAGATTTTACAAGCTTGAAGGAAGGTTTCTTAACTTTAACAGTTAATTTCTTGGTGTATTTACCAACTTTTACAGTAATAACAGCTTTTCCAGCTTTCTTACCTGTGATAACACCCTTACTGTTGACTGTTGCAACTTTCTTATTGCTGGATTTGAAAGTAACTTTTCCTGTTACCTTAGTTTTGGTAACTTTGATTGTAGCTTTCTTTCCGACATAAACCTGTGAGACTTTTGCAGTGATACCAGGCTTAACTACTGGCGCCGGAGTTGCTGTTGGCTTAGTTTCATTTTTACCTGGCGTTACTGTTGGTTTAACATCTGGTGTCACTACCGGCTCTACAGGTTTTTCTTTCTTCACAAGTCCATTGATTGCTGCTGTCAGATGCTCATTAACCTGCTCATCTACTGCAGCCTGGCTGAATGCAACTGTTGTCTTATCCTTAATTGCTGCCTCAATTTCTTTCAGCATTTCCTGTGTTTCAGTAGCTTCATCTTCTACTTTCTTCCAGGATTCCTCTGTATAATCATCCTTATTGAGAGCTTTTACTTTTTCAAGTGCTGCTTTCAGTGCTGTTGTATCAATTGTGGACGGATCTGTTGGAGTCACAATATTGGTAGCTGTTGCATCAAACTCAAATGTATAGTCCTGATATCCCAGTGCATAAACAGTCAATTTCCAGTGACCTGTTCCATCTGTTCCTGCCGGAAGCTGGCATCTTACAGAATGTGTCAGACCAAGCTGAATTCCCATCATTTTATGCATCCAGTTATCAGCAGCAAATTTCGTACCATATGTTGCAAGTACTGTATTACCATTTCCATAGTAATCCCATTTAACTGCCTGCATTGCAGCACCAAGACCGCCATAATTACCATTCAGATCCACACGAAGGAATTCTCCATAAGATCCACTTGCTGTTTTAACCTCTGGCTTAATTCCAGTTGCAACTTTGAGATCAGTTCCCTGAATACCGGATTCTGTTCCTGTTTTTCTTGCACTGAAAGAGAAGCTTCCATCTTCATTCTTAGTTACTGTTTTCAGTCCATTTGTGTTTACTGTTACATTTGCAGTCTCGCTGTATGCTTTCAGATTGTTTTCAGAGAAACCACCAACAAGTATTTCACCATTTTTTACTACCGGATATTTTGCTGCAAAATCTGCATAATCTTCAGCTTTTACCTGTACAGGGACATATTTAATACCTGTTACTGCATAATGATCAAGGCTTTCTTTCGCTCCGCCATTTACCTGAATAGATGCCGGAGTACCAGTCTTTCTGTCTGCCGGAGTCCAGATTGCAACTGTTCCATCTGCAAGAACCGGTTCTGTACTGCTCTTCCAGTAAGATAACTGATATGCATTGCCTTCTGTTGTATAAATTGTTGCCATGCACTGATAGCTTCCTCTGTGAAGGCCATGATTTGTTGTAGCTCTTGTTACTGCATCAAATGCGCCTGTATCAGATTCATTATGAGAGTCTTTTTCATCAGATCCGCTTACGTTTCCCGCTGCGGTCACATTTTCCTGGCTCCAGTATTCGCCCCAGGTGAGTCCTGCGTACACATAGCTGTTTTTGGCCAGAACCTTTACATCTGCAATATCTAATGTATAAATGCCATTACTTGCATAATATGTTACGCTGTCAATTGTCTTTCCCATCATAGACTCAAAATGTTCAGAGTTGAGATGGCATCCATGACTTTCTGTTGTATATCCTGTACTCCATGCCAACTCATATCCTTTCCAGATATTTTCCAGATGGCAGAGACCATAGGTTGTTCCGTCTGTTGTATTAATAACTGCACCATACACTGTGTCAGTATCTGTATTGATAATGCTGTTGAATTCAGTCTTATCAAACTTCAGCTGGTAGTCACCATAGTTGGATTTTGTTTTGAATTCAGCCTGCACCTGTTTTGTCTCCGGTGCTGCTGATTGACCTTTAATGGCACTGAATGTAAAACTTCCATCTTCACCGACTGTCAGTTCTTTGTAGTAGGATGGTTCCTCAGAAAGAACATAATAGGAATATGAGTCGCTTTCAAAAAGAGCATCTTTTCCTTTGTATTCTGTAGTAGTTTCTTTTCCCTTTATAGCTGTTGTGATACTCACTGAAGCGTTATCTTTAATCTGTTTTTTGTCCTTCAATACTGAAATATCAGATACTTTCACAGGAAAAGTCACACCAGTGATATCGCTTCCATCTGAATTTACGTGATAAGAGCCTTTTGCAAGACTGGATCTTGTCTTCTGTTTTGTTGCAGATGTGAATGTATCAACTTTCACATCATTATTCTTTAATTCTGCCTTATAAAAATCGTCATAAGGAATGTTCATGAGGACATATGCTTCGCCTTCTGTCTGTCCATCTCCAGCCTCATCAGCAAATTCATCTTCACTGACCTCTGCGCTGAAGAGTTCTTCATCAGATGTTTCTTCATCCTCTGTCACGTCCTCTGCTGCTTCTTCAACGTCTACATCTGTATCTTCCACAACATCTGTGTCCGCAGCTTCTGCACTTGCTTCTTCAATATCAGCACTTTCCTCTGCTACAGTAACTTCTGTATCAGAAAAATCTGCTGCAAAAGCTGTTGCCGGCATACTTGTCATTACGACCGCTGCACTCAAAACAACTGGTGCAACTTTTTTCATCAATCTCTGATTTGCCATTTCCTTCCTCCTCTTTATTTATACACCATTGCGTTAGCGTTTTCTAACCATTTATTTTTATACCATAACTCTTTTTTCATGTCCACAAAAATGTTAGCATTTTCTAACCAGAAATTGACTTTTTTTCTCATTAATGTTCTTATTGAAAATCATTTTCAGCAACAAAACAGCACGAAATACACTTGTTATCTTTATTTAACTTTTTCGTAATAAAAAAGCACTATGCAGTTTTTCAACCACACAATGCTTTTTACTGATTTTTAGAATCTTGTCGGTTCTGATCTACATCTCTTCTTTTAATTTTTCAAAGGCATCTTTGCTCTCCTGCCATGCCGCAGGTGTTCCTCCAATAATTGAGCAGCCTTCATGTAATGTAATCGGGCTGCCATCGATCTGTGTGATCCTGCCGCCGGCTTCCTCCAGGATCACCGATGCTGCCGCATAATCATACGGCTGCAGTTTCAGTTCCAGATAAACGGTGTTACTTCCGGATGCTCCTCGGCAGAGTCCCAGTGCTGCAGACCCACCGCAGCGGATAGAAAGACTGTTCTGAAACATTTCTTTCACCACGCGGAACAGCCAGTCGATTCCTGCTTCATTGTATCTCGCACAGCCAAATTCCACGATTCCCTCTTCCACCGGTTTGTCAGCCATCTGAAGTCTTTTTCCATTCAGATAACTTCCGTGTCCTCTCACTGCCACATACATATCGTCCACATATGGATGATATACAAATCCGGCAATCATCTGCTCGCCATGCGCCAGACCAACCGATATACAACTGTGATGATAATCAAACATAAAGTTCGTAGTTCCATCGATCGGATCTATGTAGAAAGTAAATTCACCCTCTGCATCAGCACCGGCGTTTCCTTCCGTGTCTTCTTCCCCGAAGAAAGCAGCTCCCGGAAGAATCTCACCCAGACCTTTGATCAGAAATCTCTGGATCGCTGTATCATAATCCGTGCAGAAATTTGCAAGTCCCTCTTTTTTGTGGATATTTTCCTCACCCGGTCTCGCCTTCAGCATTTTCTGTCCGGCTTCTCTTACCAGTTTCTCGATTGCAGCATATCTTGGTTCCGAACATTCCGGCGCAATCGCCTCTTCCGGAAGGCTTCCCTCTACGACTGTAACAGTTTCCGCAGTGTTTTCCACATCTGCTTCCTTCTGTGCGACATTTTTCCACGGGATAACATCCCAGCCGCCTATTCTCTTCACGCCGAAAACAATTCTGTTTCTGGTTCTCTCAAATCCCCAGTAAATTGCTCCGCCGATTATTCCACCAAGCGTATTAAAGAAAAGATCTGTCAGCTGAAACGTTCCAATTTTCAAAAAAAGCTGGCAGGTTTCAATTCCAAGTGAAAAGCAGAAACTGATCTCAAAACTGTTCAACAATACTTCCTGAATTCTTTTATCCTTTGTGTGATCTTTTTCTTCTCTCGCCCAGAAAAGAAACATAATAAACGGCATAAACAGTATCAGATTCTCAAAATTCTCCGTATACAGCTGTCCGTTATAATGCAGTCCCCAGATTCCGATCACGTTTTCCAGCGGATTTCCCCAGACGCTCCGACAGAATAACGTACGGAAAAGCAGCATACAGGTATAAAACACAAGGAAAAAGTGTCTGCGAAACCAGCTGCTTTCTTTAAACTGCCAGATCCACGCTCTGGCTACCGGTCCAATACCCTGCTTCCTTCCCAGCATATAGACACACATGATCAGAACCGCGATAAGCAGCGATGCGCCTGCTGCCTGATAGACTGCTCCAAGAACATCCACCAGCACATTTACAAAATACTTCATATCTTCCCTCTCTCTCCGATCAGTTCATAATAAAAAATATATTGCTGCATAATGCCTCTCATGCCATGATATCTTCTGTTCGGAAAACCTCTGCGATAATGTTCGTCAAGAACCTGCCGGATATGCGTATCGATCGGGAATGCATCCATGTGATGCAATGCAAACAGACAAATGCAGTCTGCTACTTTTTCGCCTACTCCACTGAGCTTCATCAGTTCTTTTCGTGCTCTGCGATAATACTTCATCTGATACAGTTTTTCCAGTGAAACTTCTCCCTCCAGAATGCTTCGCGTTGTCTCCACGATATATCTGGCACGGTATCCCATTCCAAGCCTCCGCAGTTCTTCTTCTGTCGCCCCGGACAACTGCTGCGGTGTCGGAAAGGAATAATATTCGGTATCTCCTGCTTTCAGTTTCTCACCATATCTGACACAAAGCCTCTCGATACAGCTCCGGATTCTGGAAATATTATTCTGCTGCGAGATCAAAAAAGTAATGATCATTTCCCAAAGATCCTGTCGCAGAATACGGATTCCCTTTCCGCACTGTACCGCCGCACTCAGATACGTGTCCCTCGGATTCACCTTTTCAATATATCGTCCATAGTCCGAATCAATATCAAAATACGGTACCCAATAACAGATAAATTCTACATCACTGCAATAAAAATTTACAATGCTTCCTGCCTGAGATATTTTCAGATATTTATCCCCGGCAACCAGTTCATATGTGTTATTTTCTGCCGTCTCGTGCATACGGAAGCACTGTCCCGACCGGCAGATTTCTCTCAGGCTGAAATTATCCAGCTCTACTGTAATCATGTTTTTCTCCGATCCCTTAATTACTGACTTTCGTAATTTTTACATCTGGTGTCTCACTACCCTGTACTCATCCCCATTACGATAATACGGACATTCTTTATATTCTGTACTGATAAAGCGGTAGTATTCATCCTCATCCAGATTCACATCGCAGTAATAGCTTTCACTTTCTTCATCATATACATAATTTGCACAGTAATCACAGCTTGTTGCACTCAAAACAATTCCTCCAACAGATTTATTTTACACCAGATTGTTTTCTGACCGATTCTGTTTATTCCCAAATCTTCCATGGAGCCTGTCCACTCTGCCACAATGCCTCCAGAAGATTCTTTTCACGCAGAGTATCCATACACTGCCAGAATCCTTTGTGGCGATATGCATTCAGCTGTCCCATGCGGGCTGCCTCCACGAGCGGTTCTTTTTCAAATACAGTCTGGTCTCCTTCGATCAGATCAATAATGGACGGCTCCAGCACCATAAATCCGGCATTGATCCAGCCTCCGTCTTCTTTTTTCTTCTCTTTAAAATTCGTGATCGTTCCATCATTCTGAATATCCAGGATACCAAATCGTCCTCCCGGCTGTGCTGCTGTAATCGTCGCCATTTTACCATGGGAACGGTGATATTCCAGAAGTTCTCTGATATTTACATCTGCAACTCCGTCACCGTAAGTGAGCATAAACGTATCTCCATCCAGATACTCTTTTACGCGTTTGATACGACCGCCGGTCATAGTATTCAGACCTGTATCAACCAGCGTTACCTTCCATGGTTCCAGCACGTTATTGTGCACGATCATTTTATTTTCCTGTGTAAAATCAAATGTGATATTGCTGTTATGAAGATAGTAATCTGCAAACCACTCCTTGATCACATGCTGCTTATATCCACAGCAGATTACAAATTCATTAAAACCATACGCAGAATACATCTTCATGATGTGCCATAAGATCGGCTTCTCCCCGATCTCGATCATTGGCTTTGGCTTAAGATGACTCTCCTCACTGATCCTTGTCCCAAAACCACCCGCTAAAATAACAACCTTCATAAATACTCTCCAATTCCTGAAACTACATTCCTGCCAATACCCCTATTCTAATACAAACCCCTGCAAAAATCAACCCTAAGCTTTCCCCATTAAGCTTCTATCACCAATCCCGTTGT
>ERZ773259.2031-NODE-2031-length-14204-cov-6.218885_pt1 | contig 14204 bp, 10 predicted proteins | sample MGYA00511961_ERZ773259 | MGnify/ENA primary metagenome ERZ773259 (study PRJEB29015, sample SAMEA2737775) | human gut metagenome | biome: human gut; feature: human-associated habitat; material: faeces | place: China | collected 2012 ...
AAGAGAGTGCTATTTTATATCTAGAATCTTTCAGCACTCTCTTTTGTTGAGTGCTGATAATTATCAGTATATCATTCTTTTCCGATTAAAACAAGTTACACTAATCACTGAAATTATTTTTCAAATCTCCAAGCTATATTGTTCATTCTGCAAATAATCCTCCAGTTGATGCAATTTATCTTCTCGGAATTCTTCATCTTTTTTCATTTTCTTTATTGTGCATTCCCACACAATTACTACTTTGACTTTTTTACGCATCAATTCTTTTCGAACACATTCATCCCTCTTTATATTTGCGTCAAACTTTTTCTGCCAGAATTCTACCCTTGATCTTGGCATGTAAGCATATTTGCATCCCTCGTGCCTGTGCCAGAAACACCCATGTACAAAAATTGCTGTATTATATTTTCTCATGTATATATCCGGATGCCCCGGCACACTTTTTGAATTCACGCCATATCTGTAACCTCTGGCAAACAATAATTTTCTCAGATATATTTCCGGCTTCGTATTCTTGGAATGTATCGCTGCCATATTTTTGCTACGTTCTTCCGGACTCTTGATGTCCATATTATCCCTCGATTTCCTGTATATACTTCACAAAACGTGCAATGGTCCAGATTCTGTCCCGTCTGTCTTTCGGATAAGATACAATATATGGTTCCGGAACTACTAATACTACATTTTCAGCCTGCATCTCATCCATCTGTGCTCCTGAGATTCCCTGTTGTAACGTACAAAGATATTTGGGTGAATCTTTTAATCTGTTCGCCTCATTCAAGACCTGTCTCCAACGATCTTTACATGTAGTTTTAGCTGCAAGCGTTACTAGTTTCTGAATATCAAAACTGCTGTTATGGTATGCCTCTCCTGAAGGAAATATAAAATCTGGTTTCTTGTTTCCTTCTGTCACCGCCTGAGCTGAATACTGAATGGCATTTCCATCAAATATCGCAGCAAGATGATGTTCAAGACTTTTTCCTGCTCTGCTCTTTCTTCTGTTCAAGACCATATTTGCAACTTTTACAAATTCATCCACATCTGAAAATCCCTTAGTTATAATGTCTCCATATCTTGCATACTCCAGAGCACGAAACAGCGTATACTCCATATTAGTCCAGTCAATTATTTTCCTGTCCGGATTTGTCTGTATATATTCAATATGATCATAAGCTCTGTCCTGTATATATCTTGCAGTAGCTGACATTTCTTCTGACGTTGGAAAATCCACCTCAAGATTTGCTATAAATTCCTGAATTGCTATTTGTTCCTGTGTTTCTGCCCGGACATTTTCAACATTTATCAAACTGTTTGTTTCTGTCGGACTGATGCCAAACGCATTAAGAAATTCCTCAATTTCCTCTTCTGTATCCAAGAAATATCCACTGTAGTTTTCTTCTGCCTGTTTTGTAAAAACAAACAACGAACCTGTCTGATTTATATGCAGGAACGGAAATCCTCGTCCAAATCTTGTTATTCTAAGTTCGTTTTTACTTGCATAATAAGTAAAACAGCTTTCCGTTTCAAAATCATTCTGCCATTTTATTTTTACAGTCCTTTTAGGTATTCCCTCCTGTTCAAGCTGTTCTCTGGAGAACAACATTTCCATCGCAGTTTTTGAAATCAGGATTCCCGACTGATGAGCACCGGTCGCACCTGTATCATTTGCCGAAAGAAATTTGCAAAAGCTTTTTTCACTGTTTAACACTGATGTTATCGCAATTTCCGCATAGCCTGCTGACATTTAAATCACCTTCCTCTGTATATCCTGTTCTTTCTCATTATCCATTGTTTCAATGTTGTTAACTATCAGTTTTGCAACTTCTCCCATTAATGGAACGACTACAGAATTTCCAAATTGCTTATATGCCTGTGTATCCGAAACAGGAATCTTAAATGTATCCGGGAATCCCTGCAATCTTGCACATTCTCTCGGAGTCAACCTTCTCGGATTCTTTCCTTCCTGTGCAATAAGCACTTCCGATCCATCTTTGTAATACCTGGCACTCAATGTCCGGGACACTCCATCCAAAGGGGCTATTCCATATCCAAATCCATTACCGGCTGCCCGATGCTTTGCTGCGTAATTCTGCAGATATGTCCACAATTTATCAGACAATGTGTATTTATCTGCAACTTCTTCATCAAGAATATCTCTCATAACAGGTTTTGGAACACGTGGTGTAAGATTAAACTCAAAATCAATTTTATCTCCATAGCGTTCTCTGTCAAATCCTACAATTAATATTCTCTCTCTGTGCTGAGGAACATAATTCTGTCCATCCAGAACTTTATAGAAAATTTCATAGTCCAACTCTTCCAGTGACTCTCTGATTACCTGAAAAGTTCTTCCTTTATCATGGCTGCATAAATTTTTAACATTTTCAAGCATAAATGCTTTTGGTCTTTTTTCTTTCAATATCCTGCAGACATCAAAAAACAATGTGCCCTGTGTTTTATCCTCAAATCCAGTAGCTCTTCCCATACTGTTTTTCTTTGATACCCCGGCTATTGAAAAAGGCTGACACGGAAATCCGGCAACCAGAATGTCATGATCCGGAATATCTGCAGCATTAACTTTTGTAATATCCCCTTCCGGCTGTTCTCCAAAATTTGCAAAATAGGTCTGCTGACTGTATTTGTTCCATTCACTTGAATAAACACATTGACCGCCGGCCCGGTCAAATGCAATACGCATACCACCAATCCCGGCAAAAAGATCAATAAATGTAAATTTTTTCTCTTTTCCTGTATTCTTCTTCTTTTTTACATCACTCATATAATATGCTACTGCTTCTCTGACACAGTCCTGCATACTCAGTTCATTCTTTTCTGAATAAGAATTCAATTCATTATATAACTCATCGTCTACTCTTATATGTACCTGTCTCATTCTCATCACTCCTGGGAATATATTTATACCTGTTTTTTCCCTATTATACTCTAATGCAATTTAAAAAGCAAGCGAAAATACGAACATACTTTCGTTTGCTTTTTTCCTTTTATTGGTTATCCACTACTATGAATATATAATTTTCATGACACTTTCTTCTGCAATATTCTTAATATTATTCATCCTCCTCACCCATTCCACCTGATCCTGCATCTTCAGTTCTTCTGTCACTCCCCACTGTTCAACCATCTGCTCCATCAGTATCTCGACTTTTTCTCTTGCTTCCTTATCAACCTGATTTAAATGCTCCGTCAGTTTCCCGGTCAGTACCAGATACTGATACCTTGCACTCCGGTGTTCTTTCAGAAACTGCTTTCGCATCATTCCATATTTTCCATATGCAGGTTCTTCCTCATTGATTTCCAGATCCGGCAGATAATAATCTCCATGCAGTGTGTAGCTCAGTCCGTTCTTTTCATCATAAATCTGTTTCTTCATATTCTTACAACTCCATTCCTCTGTATTTCGTTTTATTCTTCTTTATCTGTGCATTGTGTTCTTCACTTCGTTCTCTTGCCCATTGTATGCGGTCGCCTATTTTTTTCGGCATTTGTTCTTTCTGTTCTTTCTGTTTTTTCGCTTCAAGTTCCGCCTGCATCCGGATATCGTCCTGCACCAGTCGTTCTACCATATCTTTCCCCAACATGCGTAAAAGTCGGTTATATCTGTCTGCAATTCCCTGCAGTATTTCTTTCTCACCAGACAATTTCTGATAATCTTTCTGAACTTCTGCCAGTTCACTTTTTGTATCTTCGTACTCCTTCTTTTTCTCCTGAAACTTACTTTTCCAGTTATCTCTTTCTCTGGTGAGTTCTTTCACCTGTGCAGCCATTGCACCGATTTTATTTTTCATTTCAATAAACAATGGTTTGATTTTCTTCTCCCGATAAGTTACCGCACGTTCCAATGCTGTAGCTTCCGGTAAAAATGTTTTGATCATTCCATATTCTTTTATTTCCTTACTGACATTATCCATCACCGGTTGCAGAAATTCTCTTCTGTCTTCCAGTTTTTTCAATTCTGTTTCTGCTTTCTCAGCACGTCTTTCCGCTGTTTCTTTATCTTTCTGGAACTGAATTTTTTCTTCTTCCAGAAGCTTAATATCTGCCCTTGCGTCCGCAATCTGAGAAGTCAGACCTTCATTCTCTGCTGTCAGATTTTCTTTTTCCTGTTCCAGTTCCTGCACTTCCTTCTTACGCTCTTTCTTTTTGAAATTGTAAACATCCAGATGCTCTTCATGTGTACCTTTCTGCTCCCATTCAATTCCATGTTGCTTTGCGATTTCCGCCAGTACTTCCTTTTCATGGTTTATCCACTGATTCAGTTCTGTATCATGCTTATTTCCGCCTTGAAATCCAAGACTTTTCAATGCCTGTTTCAGTGAGACTCTGGTATCCATTCCTTTTCCCTTCCAGTTGGTCACATAAGGAACAAAGTCAATATGCAGATGCGGAGTAGCTTCGTCCTGATGCAGATAGCAGCCAAATACCCGAAGTGTCGGATTCCGCTTCTGGAAATCTTTTACATATTCATCCAGTACCTTTACAGCCAGATTTCCTTCTGTTGTTCCCACCGCCATATCCTCACGATTACCAATCTGGAATATCACTTCATGGAACAGCTTCTCCTGTTTGCCCTGTCGGATTTTTTCATAATAATTTGCAATTTGCCGATCCTTTCTTTTCCCGATATTGTATCTTTAGGGGACTGTTGTTTCTGTAAAATCAGAATAGAAATAGTCAATAGCATTTTCTTCCGGCAGATAGATAGTCCGCCAGCGTAAAACTTTTGTCTGGTCGCAGTCTTCTATCCGGGTTTCTGTTTCTGCTATTGGAATCTTAATTGTCTTCTCCTTACCGGTGACATCTGTATAATACATTTCACATTTCAAGGCATTATTGGCAGGCCGCCATGAGATGACAATATCGTTTCCGTCTGTGTATAGTCTATCCATTTTTCTGTTCACAAGGTTACCTTCATAGAAATCTCCATATGCGTACCCCTCAATAACAGATTCGATGGAAGAGTTACCTTTGGCATCATAAGTGGTTATTGAGAACTCATATTGTCCTTCTTCCAGATCATTAATCATCACTTCAAACGGGTCGATGGTGTTTTCTCGTACAACGTCCAGTTCCAGTGATTTATCTTCTTCTCCCTGAGACTGCCAACGTATCACACATTTCTTTTGAGTTACTCCATATATGTATAGTCCTTTGAGTAAAATTCGATTTCTTCCGGAAGAAGCGGTCAGTGAATCGACTTTTCCTACATAGATGGTCTCTCCTTCATTCAGATATGGCTGGATATTTTCTAACATATCATTGCAGGATGAACATATTCCGGCAATTACACAGAGTATAATAATTATATGTTTCATAAGGCTTCTTTTATTTAGTTTCAACTGGTTTTCCATAGAAAGTAACTTCCATTAAATGAATAAACTTAACTCCTGTAAACGTGCTTAATGCTTTAAAACGGATGTACCGTACTGCCGGAGCATCTGTTGGGAAGATGAACTCTTCGCCTGCACTGGCGTATTCTTTGTCTTCATTGGAGATTTGCCCTGCAGGTAATCCTGAAGGTTTGTAACTTTCACATGTAGTCAATAAGGTCCATCCATCCCAACTTCCGCTTTGGTCTGGTTTATCGGCACGACCCCAAACTTCCCATTCTTTCATGTTGCCATGTTGATATAAGAAAGAGTCATCCAGGCGTTGCCAATACAGATAACGACTTAAGTGAGTGGTTACTCCTAAATCGAATGTAAACCAGATGGGCATCGTTTGGTTGTCTTGCGGAGAGTGAGCCATATCCCATCCGTCCCCGTAGTTATGACTGCCATTCCATATCTTGCTCAACCAGTGTCCCCATGCATTCATCGGGATATCATTATCCAGTATTACTTCATTGAATTTCCCTTTATCCAGTTCATACTCTTCCCATGGTGTTACTGTAGTGAATACGGTATCGGTTGCATTGTCCCATCTGTCTCTGACAATTACTCCAAATTTTCTCTCTTCCGGCTTATATCCGCGTGCTGTGATATTGATGTTTTTGGCAGCAGTATAATTGGTTTGTACTGTAGTCCATTGGTTGAGTGAATCTGGGGTGATTACTTCTATGGCAAGGTCACTTGCAGAAGGATTTTGCATGGATATAGCAATACCTCCAAAAGTTTCGTTCGTTTCCAGAGTGTTGTATGCCTCAATATAAGAAGGTGTGAGAGGAATAATATTGTAGGTTATAGGTTCTCCGATATTTTCTTTCCGGTCTACAGCATAAAATGTGATCTGTTTCTCTTCTGTGTCTCCGAAACCTTCTACCTTTAAACTGCTGGAATATGCAGAAACACGGCTCTCCATTTCTTTACCGGATGCCAGTTTGTATTTGGCAACGATGTACATGAGGTCTTCATTGTCTGGACTTCTGAAGTTGATGATGGCACCGCCGGCAGTTGCCGTATAAGACAATACTTCTACTTTTCCCGGGGCTATGCCGTCATCCGGTCCATAAGGTTTATGCAGGTTATCTTCCTCACATCCCATTAATAGGAATGTGAATAAACTGATTAGTATATAATATTTCTTCATAATAATGTTCTCCTTTCTTATTACCATCCTGGATTTTGCTTTAAATTCGGATTTTTAATGATATCATCATATTTTACAGGCCACAAATAGTCCTTTTGACTATATTTCTTTTGTGCGATATTACGAACTACATAATAATCTTCTGTGTTCTCCTGGTCTATGCTCCAACCTCTTACAAAGGTGTTATTATAAGTACTTTTGGCAAGTTTCCACCGGCGTAGATCATGATATCGTATACCTTCAAGAGCTAATTCAATCTGACGTTCTCTTCGAATAATTTCCCGCATTCCTTCTTTGGTGGATGGCTTATTAGGACTGGTAGAATATTTCTTCCATGAATCTATAACCCCTTCTAATCCGGAACGTTCTCTGACGATATCAATATTAGTATAGACCTCTGTTGGCACAAATTCTCCGTTGTCAGTCGCTTCATTCAGTGCTTCTGCATACATCAGATACAAATCGGCCAAGCGAACGATGGGGAACGGGTACTCTTCGATAACTTCGGATGTTTGAGAAATTATGTTTTTATAGTAAATCAGTTTTTTTGCATAATATCCGGTGATAGAATATAAGGCAAGAGATGATTGGCCGCTGACCTGTCCTTTCTTCGCTTCCAGATAATACAGATCATCCGGATTGTTTTTACCATGACCGTACCAACTTGCTCCGTCAAATCCTAGAGTTCCGTAAAAACGGGGTTCACGGTTCAGATTTAGCTTGGCGGTCTGATATCCTTCCTTAACAAAATATTTGTCAGCTTCGGTAGCGGTTGCCACTTGATAACGTTCGCTATAGCCATTGCTGCTAATCCATTCCTTATCTTCTTCAATGGGTACACCATTGCTTGAATAGAACATTTCTGCTATGTCGAGGGTAGGAGCATACATTCCTCTGCATGTATATTCTTTCTCAATCTGGTAGGCAGCTAATCTTGGTTGGCAATGACACTGTAGATCACGGGTATATGATTTGCCGCATCCCCATACAAGTTCTCTGTTGAAACGTTCTGTTACAGCTTGTCTTACATTCATGGAGTACATCAGCCCATCCGGTAGATTTGTTAATGATTCTTCTTTGAAATTATAAAGCCCATGCCCTGCTTCTATAGCAGTTTTGAGTGCCTCTTCGCAAGCGTCCGCAGCAAGTTTCCATTTGTTGGTACTATATTCCTGAGGAAAATAAGGTTCTCCATCCCAGTCTTTGAAATTGGCATAATCTGTATTTCCATTGAAGAGTGGGCTGGCAGCCAGCAATAATGTTTTGGCTTTGATAGCCAAGGCAGCAGGCTGGGTAAGACGTCCCATTTCGGTTGCCTCATTCTGAATCTTTAGAGGTAAATCACCAGTAGCCTCATCAATAAGGTTTACGATATAATTGACGACTGTTTCTACTTTATCACGTTTTATACGAACTTCTTCTTCCGTTGCAGAGATGGGGAGATTGACATCTACAATGGGAATAGGGCCATATAATTGAAATAGATAGAAATGATAGTAAGCTTTCAGAGTTTTTGCTTCGGCAATCCATCTTCTCCTGTCTGTTTCATTCAAGTCGGTAACTCGATTTCTGTCCGAAACATTTTCAATGAAGATATTACAGTCGCGTATGGCTTGGTATAAAGGTTTTCCTCCTTTGACCCCATCCCAGTAATTGTTTATTGGGTCACTGACATTTTGTAGCCCATTAGCAATTCCGAATGCCCATGTATTACTGAAATAATGATCTTCCATGGTGTAATACCAAATGTCATTGCCAGCGGTCAGACCCGGATTCTCATGTTGATTGCCATATAGCGGTACACGTGCATAACAGGTAGCCAGATATTTTTCTGCATTTGCTCTATTGTTGAATGCCATTTCGATGGTTGCTATATTATCGGGTACGACGTCTAGGAAATCTGTACATCCGCATAACGCGCTTACTGCCAGGACAGCAAGTATCTCTCGTATTTTCATATTCATATTATTTAAAAGTTAACACTTAAACCAATATTATATACTCTTTGAATAGGATATCCAAGGCCGTTGCCGCCCATTTCAGGATCCCACAATTTGAACTTACTGAATGTGAGAAGATTGGTTCCATTTAAGTAAATGCGCACATTGCTGATGCGGGCTTTGCGAGTCCATCTTTCAGGCAGTGTGTATCCTAGTTCCAATGATTTCAGGCGCATGAAAGAACCGTCTTGCATCCACCAGGTACTGGATTGTGTATTGTTTGGTACACTTTCATTCGCTAAACGTGGCCAGAAGGTATAGATATTCCTGTTGGCCTCAGACCAGTGATTGTCTGCTATGACCTTTAGGAGAGCATTTTGTGAGTGGGTATTGTTATCGTCATCTGTATCGATGAATGGTGATATACGATTAGGATCAATCCAGAAAGAAGAACGTGCATTGCCTTGGAAGAAAGCAGAAAGATCCCAACCTTTATATCCCGCTGACAATCCAAAACCATAGGTTATTTCAGGAGTGGTTGGGTATCCTATGGGGACCTTGTCAGCTTCAGTAATTTTACCGTCTTTATCAACATCTTTATATTTAATATCACCTGCCATAAGCTTACCGCCAAAGTTCTGTTCCGGTGAGTTGGCTATATCAGCCTCATCAATGAACAGGCGTTCTGCAATAAATCCCCATTGCTGGCTCAATTTTTGTCCCAGTTGGCTTCTCCATGGAGTTCCGGCACCCAGATAGTCAGGCTCTTCTATTTTTTCATATTTGCTGGTGGCATAAGTGAAGTTGGCACGTCCGGTAACCCATAAGTCTTTATTGATGGAATGTGAGTAATCTACAGACATATCTATTCCTTTACCCGATGCCGCTCCTACATTGGCACGCACATCGGCTGTCAATCCCATGGTTGAGGGTATGTATGAACGGGTCATAAGGATACTGTTCCGCTTTTCGTAGAACACATCTGCCTGAATTTCCAGTTTGTTGAATAGCCCCAGCTCAATACCAATGTTCATTTTCTTGGCTTTTTCCCATGTGATGACTTCATTGGCATAGCGAGTGACGGTGATACCATTAATATGGTTTCCCCAGTTAGTTCCGAAATCCTGCCCTTTATTCTCATCATTCATGTTTACGTTTGACAGATAGAAGAAACGGTCATTAGAATCACCAATAGCGTCATTTCCGACAAGCCCATATGTAAATTTCCATTTCAGTTTATTGATTGTCTTTTCAAGTGGCTTCCAGAACTTCTCATTTGACATCAGGTAACCTACACCGAAAGAAGGGAAAAAACCGTAACGTTCATTTTCGGCAAAGCGTTCGGAGCCATTGTATCCAAAGTTAAATTCGGCAAAATAACGTTTGTCGTATGAATAAGTGAATCTTCCGGATAGTCCTTGGTTTTTGTATGGTAGTGATTTTTGCAGATCTCCTGCATTGCTATTCTGCTGAGTACGACGGGTAAATACTAACATACCGCTAATTCCATGTTCATCAAAGTCTCTATTGTAGCTCATGGCGGCTTCCATGTAGTTAGTAGTGGTTACATCTTTTGCTCCTTCATTATAATTCAGGTACTCTGTACCGCCGTTAGGATTCAGTAAGGTCAGGCTATATGTGTTCTTCGACTGGTCGTAGGCTCCCATGGCGTAATAATAAGGATTATAGTAGCGGGAAACATCCGAATAAACATAGCGGGTGGTACTGATAAGTCCTCGTACATTCAATCCTTTTGTAATGAAATCCAGGCTTTGTTTTAATTCGCCTTGTGCTACAATAGAAGTACGATTATAGTCTTTATATCCTTTGACCATATCGGCATACGGATTTATGTAAGTGCCGTCTCCATAATTACCGAACATGAGGTGTGTGTTGTTTGTATACTCGCCTACGTTAGGAAATGATTTCGGGAATAAGACAGGACTTGTCTTCATTACTTTATTATAGAGAGCATCACCGCCGTCTATTGGTCCGCGATAATCATCGAATGAACCATTTACACGGATGATGGCTTCTGTTGTTTTAGTCAGGTTAATATTGATATTGGAACGAACGGAATATTTCTTTAAGCTGATATTGCTATTGAAATTGTTTTGCTTGTCTACATTCAGTACACCGTTGTCATTGAAAAAAGAAGCAGCAATATAGTACCTTGCAACATTGCCACCTCCACTAATATTGGCTGTTACACGTTGGTTCATAGTGTACTTTTTGAACATTTCGTCATACCAATCGACAGCTGGGAAAGCGTATGAATTCAGATTTCTGATGGTGTTATCTATCTTTGATTGAGAATATGGTAATACTCCCAATGGGTTGCGGGTTTTGACTGCTTCATTGTGAAGCTGCATGTATGTGATCGGATCTGCTGTCTCAATAGTACGGACCGGCGTAGAAACTGAGTTTTCTATTCTGATGTTGACTGTTGCTTTACCTTCTTTACCTTCTTTGGTTGTGACAAGAATTACACCGTTTGCACCACGTGCACCATATAATGCAGTAGCTGTTGCATCTTTCATTATGGAAAAACTGGCAATGTCATCTACATTTAGACGTGCGAGGTCGGCGGTGGTGAGTTCTACATTGTCAATTAGGATGAGAGGACTTGCTGCATATCCAAATGTCGTTACACCTCGGATAAAGAAACTTGCATCATCTTTTCCCGGTTCACCACTGGTTTGATAGGCTATGACTCCTGACATTCTACCGGCAAGAGCTGTTGTCAGGTTACTACTCGGTACTTTCAATTCAGACGGTTTAACGGTAGTAACAGAACTAATAACGCTTTCTTTTTTCTGTTTTGCGAAGGCTACGACGGTTACTTCATCTAGTTCGTCAACTTTTGGTTTGAGATGTACAGTGTAGTCGTTATTAGTGGTTATCTTAACATTTTCAGTTTGATACCCGAGAAAGCTAACTAATAATTCATCTCCAATGTTTACCGAAATTGAAAATTTACCGTCGATGTCGGTGATGCATCCTCTTGTCGAGCTTTTAACAACGACAGTTGCACCTGCTACAGGGGCATTTGTTTCGTCATAGATAGTTCCTTTTACCTCTTTCTTCTGTTGATCCACTGTGGTGGTGGCATAGACTGTCGCATTTATGTGATCTACAACTGGGAAAAAAGGAGTTCCTGAAAAGCACAAGATCAAAAGAGCTTTTCTTAGGCCTTGTGTTGATTGCCAATAATGTTGGCTGGCTAATCGATGTTTCATAATAATTGATTTATATTAGATTAATAGGCATAGTTGTTGCGTTCCAGAAAAAACGGTAATACAACTTTGCGTGTAACTGTTATATTCTAGGTACGAAAATGAGTGCTATTTTTTTGTTCTTCTAGAGGTTGAAACCTGGTAAATCTTCTTTTAGAAGGTCCCTGTCGAGAATGATAATAAGGTTAATAAAGTTCTGATTCTCATAGGCATTAGTTTTGTTTATACTTATATGCAAATGTATGAATTAACTATTTATAATAATAGGATAAAATATGGAATGTATAGCAAAATATCGACAATTATTCCTTTTTATAATTAATAATGTAGGATTTAATCGATAATTATATGAAATATATCGATTTTAGCCTGTGTCTGGATTATTTTATCTGTAATGGCAATAATCTACATCTACAGAGCCAGTTTCTTTTTTATCATTAAAACAATAGATTCCTATCCGGTCACCCCTGTAATTTCCCCATGTCAACTGGTATTTCTCACCAAAAGGCAGAAAATTATCGCCATCCAGACTATAGTAGTATTGGGATTTGCCATCCATTCCCCATTCCGTTCTGAACCAGACAAATTCTGAATGTATCTGAATTCCTTTCGTTATGTTACCATTTTTCCTGTATTCAAGATAACAGGCGTCTTCTTCCTTCACTACACCAATGGCCGAGTGTTGGGAAGAGAAGTGGCAGAGTCCATTCTTCTGGCCATCCTGCATATTGGAAATATCCATTTTTATAGTTACATCGTTATTCTGTTTTCTAAAGGTGCGTTGCGTGAGTGTATTGCCTGCTTTTAATAAATTATTAGTTTCCAAAGGTCGATAGGCTTTCAGACGCAACCAGCCCGGACGTTCAGTAAGGGAAAAGTAATCTTTTCTTGGCTGATAATTCCATTGCCACTGCGGAGCAAGACGGTCCTCATCGAAATCATCACTACGTTTGATATATAATTTCTCAGTATGTTTAAAAGGAATCTTTCCATCCCATTTCATTGTACCGATATTCTGAGGAAGCACTTCACCTAGTATGGGCCAATCCTCTACCCATGTAACAGGTAACAGACTGACAATTCGCCCGCTCCAATCTCCTGTTCCATGATGGGTAAGAAAATACCAGTTATTATCCTTTCCCAGAATAATGCCTCCCTGATTCGGTTCCATGGCTTCACAACTGGGTAATGCCAATTGTTTTTCTTCCTTATAGGGTCCTGCCAATTTTCTGGAACGTTTTGCCATGACGTAGCGTCCTACTCCTGGCTTATGTTCGCTGAAAATCAGATAATACCAGCCGTTCACCTTAATCAGCTTACTGGCTTCTCTGCCACTACCCGAATTAATGAGTTTCGCAGATTTTCGGTCAATGCTTTTCCCATCCTCGGACATCTTAAAAAGATAAGTCTTATATCCGTCGGCAAAATGAGTGCCGACAAAGTAAGCTTTCCCATTTTCATCCCACATTGCAGTGCAATCATCCCAACCGGGTTCGGAAAGCAACGGTGTCAGCGGCTCCCATGGGCCTTCGGCACGTGAAGCAGATGTCATAAAGTAGCCTTCGTCGGGGGTGCCGAAGAATAAATAAAAACGTCCGTTATAATGCCGGAGCGTTCCTGCCCATACACCCCGACCATAACGGTTCATACGGGTCCAGTGCAAATCTTCACTTATTTGTGTCAGATCATCTATTATATTTCCACAGATTTCCCAGTTTACAAGGTCTTTGGAATGCAGAAGCGTCATTCCCGGGGAGAATTGAAATGTGGAGGATATGGCATAATAGTCTTCATCTACTCTGATGCAGTCAATATCGCTGTAATCTGATGGAATGATGGGGTTCATGTAAGTTCCGTCTCCCTGATTACCCCAGCTTTTCCAGTTGCCCCACTCTATGGATTGCTGCCCCGACAGGTAAATGCTAAAGCAGGTACAAAAAAGTATTGATACCAGATATCTCATAATAATTTCCCATTTAGATTAATAAATATTCCATTCCCAGATTCCCGCGATTCCTTTTAAAATCTTTATTCGGAGATAGCGGTATTTCTTATTCGGAGTGTCAATGTGTGGTGACTGCATTTTTATATCTTCATGTCCTCCACAGACTTGCCATACCTTTCCATCGCTAGATCCTTCAAGCAGATAGGCGTGTCCGGCTGTGGGACGTACAAAGTAGACTTCACTGTGATGTACCTTTTTAGCTATTCCTAAATCTGCAATAATCCAACTCTCATTATCTTGGTCGGTAGCCATCCAACGGGAGCCATTGGCACTGTCTATTGCAAAAGCCGGGACGAAATACTCGGTACGGCGGCATGAAGGGTCTTTCATCGGCTTGATGTGTAGAGGAACTTTTGTGCTGGATGCGTAGATAGTATCTATCTTTATTTTTTTCTTCTGTTTTACTTTCCGCAAGGCACCCACTCCATTCAGAGTAAGTCTGACCGGGCGGATTGTGCCGTCTTCATTGAACTCCAG
>ERZ773259.2046-NODE-2046-length-14104-cov-60.362802_pt1 | contig 14104 bp, 10 predicted proteins | sample MGYA00511961_ERZ773259 | MGnify/ENA primary metagenome ERZ773259 (study PRJEB29015, sample SAMEA2737775) | human gut metagenome | biome: human gut; feature: human-associated habitat; material: faeces | place: China | collected 2012 ...
GTTCCGTGTCATTGCCATTCCAAGGCACGTAGAACATGTCCTTCTGCGGAACGAAGCGGAAGGTGTAAACTGTGTCTGTTTTCTGCTGCGCAATGACAGGAAAAGTTACCGTCATCAGCCACAGAAACAGGGTGAGAAAAGTGATTTTTCTGCTCATATAAACTTGAATTTATTATCTTTGTCTTCTCCAAAGGTAATAAATGCCATTCAGCGCCCAAAATATTACAAAAACTTTTTCTGTTGAAATATAGCGTTTTATAAAAATTGTCGTTTGAGCACTTTTCAAATTGTCGTTTGAGCACTTTTTTTGTCGAATTAGCACTTTTTTGTCGCTTGAGCACTTTTTGAAAATGAGCTTCTGAGACCTTTTTCATCGGCTTTTTACCACACAAATTATTCCAGATTTGCTTTTTTCCACTTGCCAGGCGTACATCCTTCCTTCTCTGTAAATGATTTGATAAAGTTACTGCGGGAAAGAAAACCGGAAGACTCAGCCAGCTTCTGTATATTGATTTCCGGATGCTCCTTCAGTATGTTTTTCGCATACTCCAACCGGAGACCGGTTATCCATTCGCGGAATGTCATTTTATACGTAGTCTTGATATAAGCGGAAAGATAGGTACGGTTCGTATGAAGTATTTCGGACAGTTCTTTTATGGTAAGTCCCTGCTGGACATAGCCGTCTGTCTTTATCCAGTTGGCCACTTTCTCTATAATTTCTGTATAGGACACTGGAACTTCTTTCTCAGAAACTATTTCAGGTTCTGTTTCCGTATCTGTCAGAAGTTCTTCTTCAGACTGTATATCTTGCTCAAAAGCATTTTCCACCTGTTCATAGAACAGCAGGTAGTTCTGATAGCTGTAGAAAAGATAGCTGTAGAACGGTATTGACGACAAAATCCAGATAAAAACATATTTGTCTGGCAGAAATGTCAGCAATCCGCATCCGACACCGAAGATAACAGCCCAATAAGTGAATATGGAAAGCCATTCGATATATGTGCCTATATCATCCGCCTGAGTTTCATTGAAAATCCGAATGGCTCTACGATATGCAATTATGACTCTGCGAGCTAAAACGACTCCAAAAACGATTAACCAGACAGCTAAAGCAAATAAAGAGATTTTTTGCATGATTCCGCTTGGCAACAGGAACAACACAACTCCGGAAAGAGTTGAGAATATAATCCATAAAATGATATGTGTCCACACACGCCGTTTGGTAATGTAAAAACAATCAAGCAACATTATCAATGCCGAACTGAACAGAGAATAGCACAGGAAGTATGTGGACATGTTCATCAATATGGAAGAATCCGCATTTTTGAATCGAATACCAAAGAAGAAATGTACCGAATAATTTGCCGAAAGCAGCAGCATAGCTATACCCATAATCTGTCGGGAGCGGAGATAATTCTTGAAAATTTTCTTTTCAGGAGTCTTTGCAAACAAAAAATAAAAGCCGAAGAATAACATCAACGGCAGTGCGGCACAAAGTGAAAAACTGTATATAGATGGTTCCATTGTTATGCTTATTTGATTTTGATACAAAGTTACGTCTTTTTCTTCACAAATAGACACATAATCTATGATTTAACGTTATAGATTCGGTCATATTAGATTGAAAAATTATTAGAATTAAAGCCAGTGGTGAAAAATTCAACCACTGGCTTTTTCTGTCAAGACTTCGATATTAAAGTTTTACACCTTTGGATTCCGATAAACCGGGTCTCCCTATAATTAAATGACTGCGTACAAAGTCCACGTGCGGGCTTTCCGGCTGTTGTTCCGTCTGTTTTTTCTCGTTGCCTTGCCGGTTCTCTTCTGTGTTTTCCTGAGCCGGAGCCAGCTCAAGCTGTATCTTGCGGTCCAGTGCGGCGAGTTCGGACTTCAGCTGTTTCAGCTCGTCCTCCTTCTTCCACACCTTGCCCGCTATCTCCTGCAACTGCGGAATCTCATTTTCCAGCACTTCGTTCTTAGACTTGTACTGGTCGATGATGGTCGGAATCCTCTCCAATGCGTTCAGAAAGTTTCGTGCGGCAGCAATCGGGTCTGCCATCGCCAGATGCCCGTTGTTGTAGGTGTACTTGTAGTTACCCTCCACCACGAAGCGGTTGTCAGTGAACTCCAGACCTTCTTTGAGTGTCCTCTCGCTGACCACCTTTATCGGAAAGCCGTAAAGTTCCCCGACAGCCTTGTACAGTCCACCAGTCGTGGCGTTCTTGGCGATTTCCTGCAAACGCTTACCGATGACCTTCTCATCCGTTGAATCCACGCCGTCCACCTTGACAAGATTAAGGCGGCTGCCTTCCTTATCAGTCTGCACAACGGAAAGAAAACGGTTCCAGTCTTCCGTCATGGCTTCGATGAAAGCCGTGTTGTTGCGCAGTTCTCCCGTCTTGGATTCCAGCTTGAACTCAGAATCGCGCTTGCCCTTGCCCCACGACTTGCGTTCCCCTTCGAGCGAGGCGATACGCTTCTCTAATTTCGCCTTATCCAAAAGGTCGGTATTGCCGGAGAGCAACGCCATATACTCCGAGAAGTTCATACCCGATTTTTCGTCCATTGCTCCCTCGTCGATGGTACGTGCGCCCATCGCTCCACTTTTGAGCTGCGATATGAACGTCTGCTTGCAGTGCAGCAGATTGAACTTGTAGCTGTCCAGCGACTTTTCCACCGCGTAGATGATGACATCCACGTTATTCTCGGCAAAATGCTTGGCAATCTCGTTCCCGGCTCTAACACCCCGTCCGTCACGCTGTTGCAGGTCGGACGGTCGCCACGGTGTATCAAGGTGATGGATGGCGACACATCTTTTCTGCGCATTCACGCCCGTTCCGAGCATACTTGTGGAGCCGAACAGCACGCGCACCGTCCCGGCGTTCATGGCATCTATCACCGCCTTACGAGCCTTATCCGTCTTACACTCCTGAATGAAGCGCACCTCACTTGCCGGTATGCCGTAATCCTCCACCAACTTGCGTTTTATCTCGCTGTACACGTTCCATCCTTCCCCCGGCTGATATGTACCCAAGTCGGAGAACACGAACTGCGTTCCTTTGTGCGCATCGTATTTGTGGTAATACTCCGCTATCATTTTGGCGCAGTGGCTCGCCTTGTTGTCGGAGTGGTCTTCGTAATTGGGGTCTATCATGCGCATATCCAAAGCCATCTTCCGCGCGTAGTCGGTAGCGATGAGCATCTTAGCCTTCTCTTCCGTTTCAGACAGCGGCAACCTGCCCAACAACGTCGCGTCACCTGTCTTGGCAAATTCCATCAGTTGTTTGATGAAATACTCTTGGTCGGGTGTAGGCGGTATGTGGTGCAGTATCTCGTTCTTGTGCGGACGATCCACACCCACGTCCTCCGCCGTGCGGTAGTCGGTGATTTCGTTGTAAAAGGCGGCAAGCTCCGGCACTTTGATGAAGTAGCGGAAACGCTCCTTCTGCACCACGTTGTTTGTCACGTTGAACTCGAAGTCGGTCGTCTTCTTGGCGAAGATAGCCGCCCATGCGTCGAAACAGCGGATGTCCTGCCGTTCCAGTTCCTTCGGGCGCAGGTACTTAAAGAGCAGGTACAATTCCGTCAGACTGTTGGAAATAGTCGTGCCGGACAGGAACGTAGCCCCTAAGTCTTTGCCCGTACGCTCCTGTATAGTTCGTATGGCAAAAAGCATATTCAGGGCTTTCTGGCTCCCCTCCGAGTTTCCCAACCCCGCCACACGGTCATGCCGGGTGTTGAAAGTCAAGTTCTTGAATTGGTGGCTCTCGTCAATGAAGATGTGGTCGATGCCCATCTGCTTGAAGTCCACTACGTCATCCGTGCGGGATTTGATGGCGTGTTCCACTTTCTCCAACTTCGCCACAAGGTTGTGCTTGCGCTTCTCCAATCCTTTCAGCATCGCCCGCGACACGTTCTTGCCTTGCTGCCGTAAGACTTCGAGGTTTTCCTCCACCGTGTCAAGCTCCGCTTGCAGGATGCGTTGCTGCAACTCCGGTGACTGCGGTATCTTGCCGAACTGGTCATGCGACATGATGACGCAATCATAGTCATTGTTTTTGATGTTGTTGAAGAAACGCACACGGTTGGCGGTCGAGAAATCCTTTTCCGAAGCGTAGAGGATGCGGGCATTCGGATAGGCAGCTTGATAAGTGGCGGCAATCTCCGCGACATTGGCTTTCAGACCAATAATCATCGGCTTGTGCGCCAAGTTCAGACGCTTCATTTCATGCGCTGCAATACACATTATCAGTGTTTTACCTGTTCCAACTTCGTGGTCACAGATCCCGCCTCCGTTCTGTTTTATCATCCAGACGCAATCCTTCTGCGACGGATAAACGCTTTGAATACCCCGGCTTGCCAATCCTTTCAGATTGAGGTCGGGAAACGTCTGGTGCGAACCGTCATACTTCGGGCGCACGAAACAGTTGAACTTGCGGTTATACATTGTCACGAGCCGTTCCTTGAACTGCGGCGACTGCTCTTCCAACCATTCCGAGAACCCGTTGCGGATTTCGTCAATCTTGGCGTTGGCGAGCTGTATGCCCTCGCTGTCACGCACCTTGATATCGTTGCCGTTCTCATCTTTGCCAATACTTTTCATCATGTCGGGACAGGTGTTGTGCAAAGCGTGTTTCAACAGGTGCATACCGTCATAGTTCCGGTAATAGCCCTTTACCAGAAACTCGTCCGTGATCTTCATGGTGCGGTAGCCGCACGCCACGGAAAACTCGTCCATGCTGGCGGAATAGGCGATTTTCACGTCCGTGTCGAAAAGATGGCTCATGTAGGCGGCATACACGCCCGTGGGAATCCAGCGTTCACCGAAGTTGAAGTCGAGGTCTTCAAAGGCGATACGCTGCGGCTCGGCTTCCTTCAAAGCCTCCAAAGCCTGTTTCACTTCCGGCAATCTTTCGCTTTCCAGATTATTTTCCATCCATGCCTCTATACGCTCCGCCTTCTCTATCACGTTCCCCGCGATGAAGCGGTCTTTAATCTCGTAACCGGTTACGAGCGGATTGTAGAAGATACGCCCCTTGAGGGCATTGAGAAGCTCCTCTTCCGTACTGTCTGTTATCCCCCGCATATAGTTGAGATTGACCGTACCATACTTGTTGAGCGATGCAGACAAGGCTTCTTCCGGAGAACCGACGTTGGCATGGTTCTCCACCGAGAAGGAAACGGGACGGTCGAAGATGTCCGCTTTGACGAACTTGCCGTCCTCCGCACGTTCCAGCGAAAGGATGTCGCGCCCTCCGGCGTCCATCATCACCAGTTTCACGTTCTGTTTGGCGTTGAGGTTGCCATAACGCATGACAAACTCGTCGTAACAGGTGTTCAGGTGTTCACGCCAAGGTACATTTTCCTCACGTCTGTTCGATTCATAGCGGTACAACCGCTCGTATGCGTCACGGAGCGATACATACAGCAACGCTTTCTCTTTCTGATAACCGGTTAGTCCAAGCGGCTGGAAGGTTGCACCGTAGGGAGTAATGTCCTTCAGATAACCGATGTCGCGTGCCCTGTTTGCCACCAGCGACCCTTCACGCAGGTGCATTTCCGGCGTGCGGTGATAGGGACGCGGCGTAAGGTCGAGGGCTTCTTTTTTCGGCTTTTCCGTTTCAAATTCCGGGAACAGGGAAGTGGCAACCGTTTCGGAAGTAGGCACAACTTCTGCCGGTGTTTCAGGTTGCTTTATTTCTTCCGTTTGTTCCGGCTTTTTATCCATATTGTCCGAAGAAGGCGCAAAAGCAGGGTTCAACGTGTCTTTGATACCCATCTTTTTCAGTTGTTCCTGCCTGTGCCGTTCTGCCTCAAGCCGTAGGGCCTTGCGCCGTTCCGCTGTCAGACTCATCATTGTCTCATAGAAGCCGTTGATGGGAGGATTGGTTTCCCAATCCAGAGTGGCGTAAATGTCGTCCGGGTCGTTTGGCTTTTCGGCATTTTCCGGCTTTTCTTCCTTATTACCGTTTACCGGCTTGGCGGCTTCAACGGGTGGAGTAACTTTGACCTGCGGTTTAGGCGTGGACGGCATAGGCTTCGGCTTGCTTTCCTTTTTCGCTGCCTTTTTCTTTTTTGCCGGTTCCTCTATGGGCATACCCCAAAGGTCGAGCAGGGTAAGCTGCACGGCTGACGAATGGTTGGGTTGGCGCGGCTCAATCTCCGGCTTTTCCTCTATGGGCTGTGCCTGCGGCTTCTCCACTCCCTTGACAGGCTCAATTACAGAAACGGGGGCTATTACAGAAGGTGATACCTTTTCTGTTTTCGGAGCAGGTTGCACTTCCGCAGCCGTGCTTTCCTCCTTTGTCGGATGCAGGCTGTGTTTCTCATACAGTTTCCTGTCAAGTTGTTGCAGTTCTATTTTCAGACGCTCCCGCAAGTCTTCCGCCAGTTGTGCGATGTCCCCACGGTGCAGGAGTTTATAGGCTGGTTTCCCGTACGGGTCGGTACTTCTGATCAAATCCGTGTGTGAAAGCGAGCCGATGCTCCATACATACCCATTTACGGAAGTGCCGATAGGGGTCTGTTCGGTCTGCACGAAGAGTTTTTCGTTGTAATACAGTTCACCATTCTTTCCGCTGTTCTTTTGCAGGATAATCAGGTCGCTGCCCACCTCCGTTCCCGCGTTATCCGTAAAGAGGTTGTTCGGCAGGCGGGCTACGCCCACCAGATTGGCATGGTTCATCATATACTCGCGTATGGGCGCGTTGGTCGGGGCATCCAGTACCCCCTGCGAGGTGATGAACGCCACGATTCCGCCTTCACGCACCGCGTCAAGGCTTTTCAGGAAAAAGTAATTGTGTATCGTCCGTGCCGCCGAGCGCCTTGCAGGATCCTTGCTGCCCGAAAATTCCGGGTCGAACACCGCCACATCGCCAAACGGTATATTGGAGACAGCCACATCAAAATGGTTCATGAACGGCTTTTCTATCTTCTCGAAGCCCTGTACCCTTACTTTCTGTCCGGGATGCAGGTGCTTCAGTATCTTGCCCGTCATCAGGTCTTTCTCAAAAGCCATGATGTCCGCGTCCGGTCTGTTCTCCAGCACGGAGTCCACGAATGCACCGACACCTGCCGACGGCTCCAGCACCCGGTCGGGACGGATGCCGTGTTCATGCAGCACGTCCGCGATGGTCCCGGTTATCTCCGGCGGGGTATAGAAGGCGGTCAGCACGGACTGCTTCATGGCATCCATATACCGTTTGTACTCCGTCTCGTCTTTTGTGTTCTCCCGCAGCAACCTGTGCAGTTCCACGGTAGGGGCAAACAGTTCGAGGTCGGACTTCGCCCAGTGGACGGCATCCGTCAGTTCCCTTGCAGGGTTGAGTATGCTCTTCAGTCCCCCGAACCCGCAATAACGCTCTAACAAGAGCCGTTCGCGTGCGGTGGGTGTGCGCTGTTCCCTGTCAAGGAGGAATGCCGTCCGTATCGCCTCGATGTTGTCCCTCAGCCTCTGTTTGCGGTTAAACGCCATACTCTTCGATATAGAGGATGACGGCTCCCGTCAGCTCCGTGTAGAGCAGGTCATATTCGGGCGACAGGGCGAAATTGTCGTCCGAGAGGTCATAGATGGAGAATACGTTTCCGACAAGCGGCAGCAGCTTCTGGGTAAAGGCTTCACATTTTTCTTCCGGCACTTCACCCGCAAATTCGTTCTCCACGACTTCGCGCAGGATGGCGTGCCTGGAGTAGCGAAGGCCCTCCGTCAGCACCTTCATCGCCAGTTCCTGCGCCCCGTCGACAGGATAGCCTTCGAGCCTTGCCCGTTCATACGCTTCGGCGGCACGGTCGGTTCTTTCTCGGATGAAGGCTTCATCGGCTGCCTGTTCAAACTTGTTCGTGGTGAGGTAGTCCAGCAGGTACAGACCGTAATAGGAAAAGTCGGTCCGACCCTCGTTTTTCTTCTTGTTGTTCATTTCTTTGGAATTTAGTGGATTGATAATGATGATAGGGATAATCGTTGGAAAACGAGAAGAAAAAGGCACCCGGTATCCCTCCGAGTGCCACCACTAAATCCAAAGTATGAGTGTAATCCGGTATCGAAGAACAATTCATTACTCTGAACCAGTGGCAAAGTTAAACATTTATTTTCTTCTTTTCGCAGAGGTCGCTTTACTTTTCCTTTCTGGGAACACGAAAACCGTGTTATAGTCCCCGTCAAAGGCGACTACGGCATCAAAACTCTTGCCCTGCTTGCTCTTGAATCCTTTGAGCAGTTTCGTGTGTCCGTCGGTGAGCAGGTTTTTGATTTCATCATCAGAGAGGGTGCGGTTTGCTTTCAGGCGGAACACGGGCAGACCGCACTCTGCGTTGTCGCAGCGGACGACCTTGCCGTAAAACTGCATCGTCCCCGCTCCGCACTTGGGACACTTGCAGCCGGAATCCCTGCGGGCGAACAGCTTGTCGCACGACAGCAGTTCGGAGGTAATTTCCCGTGTATATGCCTCAATCTTCCTGCGGAAGTCATCGGCGGGCAGTTCCCCACGCTCGATGCGTGCCAATTCCTTTTCCCATTCGCCCGTCATGGCGACATCGGCAATACGCATCGCCTTCACGACCGAGTAGAGGGCAAGCCCTTTTTCGGTGGGGACAAGCGACTTCTTGCAGCGTTCCATATAGCCGCGCTTGAAAAGCGTTTCGATGATGGACGCACGGGTGGCGGGCGTACCGATGCCGCAATCCTTCATAGCCTGCCGCAATGCGTCGTCCTCTATCTCCTTGCCAGCCGTTTCCATCGCGGACAGCAGAGTGGCTTCGGTATGCAGCGGCTTGGGTTTGGTCTTTCCCTCCGTGATGGAGGCGGCTTTCAGTGCCAGCGTGTCGCCTTCCTGCCAACAGGGAATGGCGGCGGTTTCCTCTTGGCTGTTGTTCTCTTCTCCATTCTCCTTGCCATAGACGGCACGCCATCCGGCCTGCCTGATGATGCTGCCTTTTGCCACGAACTCCACTCCGGCACACTCTGCCGTGACGGTGGCAGTGTCCTTGACGCATTTTTCGGAGAAAGCCTCAAGCATGCGCCCGACTATCATGTGATAGACGGTGCTGTCCTCTTTGGAGAGGAACAGCGGCTTCTCGCCCGTGACGAGCAGGGCATGGTGGTCTGTCACCTTGCCGCCGTCCAAGCTGCGGCGTGTCGGCACGGCTTTCGGCTGCAACTTGTCCTTCCATTCGGGCAGGCTGCCGATGAAGGCAAGCAGCTTGGGGATTTCCGCGAACACGTCTTCGGGAATATAGCGGCTTCCGGTTCTCGGATAGGTGATGAGCTTCTTCTCGTAGAGCTTCTGGGCGATTTCAAGCGTCTGTTCCGCCGTGAAGCCATGCTTGGCGTTGGCTTCCTTCTGGAGCGTGGTCAGGTCGTACAGGAGCGGAGTTTCCTCTATCTTCTCCTTGCGTTCCACTTTCGTGACGGTGGCTGTGCCTGTTTCCTTTACCTTATTATATAAGACTGTGGCAGGCTCCATCTCCTTCCATTTCCCGGTGGAAGAGAATTTCACGGTATCACCATCGCCTCCGTCAGCGGCAATATGGAGTTGCCAGAAAGGTTCCACCGTGAAGCGGCGGTTCTCCCAGTAGCGTGCGCACACCATCGCCAGCGTGGGTGTCTGTACCCGTCCGACGGAATACGTGCCGTGTCCGGCGGCGATGGAGAGTGCCTGCGTGCCGTTGATGCCCACAAGCCAGTCGGATTCGCTCCGTGCTTTGGCGGCAAGATAGAGGTTGTCATACTTGCTTCCCGCTTCGAGGTTGCGCAGTCCCTCGCGGATAGCCTTGTCTGTAAGCGAACTTATCCAAAGGCGCACGAAAGGCGTAGTACATCCGATATAATGGTAGAGGTATCGGAAGATAAGCTCACCTTCGCGTCCTGCATCGGTCGCCACGATAATCTGCTCGCTTTCCTTGAAAAGATGGGCGATGATTTTTATCTGCGACACCACGCCGCTGTCGGGTTTGTAACCCTTCTCCGTTTTTTCCTGACGGGGAATGAGCGTGAAGGTTTCGGGGATGACGGGCAGGTTGTCACGGACGAAACCGCGTATGCCGTAGCCATCGGGCATGACAAGCTGGACGAGGTGTCCGAATGCCCATGTTACGGCGTAGCCGCCTCCCTCGAAATATCCTTCCTCTCTCTTTGTCGCGCCCACGATGCGGGCGATTTCACGTGCCACGGATGGCTTTTCTGCAATGATTGTCTTCATGCTGTTTTACTTTTTAATGGATTATTACTTTGGATTTAGTGGCGGACACGGGATGTTACATCTTCATGCCCTTATTGTTTCTCTTCTGAGGCTTCTCCTGCTGCTTTTGCTGTTTGTCGTCTTTCGGAGCGGTCTGCCCTTTCTGCAACGGCTCTTTCAGGTTCTTGGTCGCCTCGTTGGTCTTGCCCTCGCTGTTCACCGCCACCTGTGTGCGGCTCTCGTTGGACGGGGCGACCTTCTGCGCGTTGTCGGGGTTGGTGTCGTAGCGGTACGGACGTCCCTTCTCCGGGTTGAACTTGATGTACATCGTGGCGTGGAAGCCTTGCTTGTCGGTCACGTTCTCCAGTTTGATGGCTTTGCCTGCCGCGTAATCGGCTTTCTGCTGGTCGGTGAAGTTCACACCGCTCCATTTGCTGATGGGGCGGATGCTACCATCAGCGTTCGTCCACGTGTTGCGGCGTTGCTCTTTCTGTGGGGCTGCGGAATTTTCCATGCCCTGCGCCTGTCCCTGTGTGGGATTGTTCTTGGCTTCCTGCGTCTGTGCGGCACGGGGCGACTTGCCGGTTCCCGGCACGAACTCCACGCCTCGCTGCTCTACATTCACTTGAAGAGTGGTGACGAATTTCCTGCCGTCGTTGCGCTCAATAAGTTTGTCGCGCACGGGCAGCCCGGCACGCAGCATATCCTGTTCCTGCTTGGTGATTTCCGTCTTGCCGATGCGCTCCGGTATGCGCACCTTGTTTGCAGGAATGTCCGTGATTTCATTCGTCTTGCGGTCTATGCTGATGAACGAGGGGATGATTTCACCCGTTTCCTTGTCCACGATGTCCACGACCCTGCCGAGATTGCCCGTTTCACGCAGGTTCTTACGGTCTTCGTCGGAGAACTTGTGTTCCTTGTACTCGTCGAGTTTCTGCTCCTTGCGGATGAAGTGCGGCACGAGGCTGATATTGCCTTCACCGTCTTTCTTGAAGGAGAGGCGGGCGTCCAGTTCAAAAGCCTCGCCGCCGAACTTGGGCGACACTTTCACCAAATCGGACTTGCCGTAGTTGAGCATCTTGTTCAGATCACCGGACTTTTCAAGGTCGTCACGTTTCACGCCCCATTTCTCTTCCAGCTCCTGCCAGTTGATTTTGCTCTCGTCAATGGGTTGGTAGCCACGTCTTCCCTGCGCCTGTTGTTGCGGGCTTTCCTGATTCTGTTCCTGCTTCTTTTCCATTTCTTCCTGTTTTTGGGTTTCTTTGGGTTGTCCTTCCTGTTTTTGTTCCGGCATCCCGGCGGTCTGTTCTTCCTTTACCTGCTTTTCGTAGCCGGAAGTGTCCACCTTGTGGGGCGCAAGCAGTTCCTTGTTGGCTTCGGGGTCTTTCAGCAGGTCTTTCATCACCTCCATCAGTTTGTCGGCTTGGTCTGCCGCGAAACGGTAGAAACCGAAGCGGCTGGGTTCCTTGCACTGCCGGAAGAAGTTTTTGAAGAAGTTGTCCAGCACGTCGCCGTGGCGGTCGAATTGCAGGAAACTCTGTGCGTTCTCCGCCTTTGCGGGGGTACGCTTGGGTGAGCCGTCGGCGTTAAGCCCGGCTACCACACTGATCTCGCCCGTCTTCTCGTCGCGGACTATCAGCACGTCTTTTTCTGTTGTTTTCTTTGCCATTTGAAAAATGTTTTAATGGGTTATTTATTAAAGAAATTATGGATACGCGCCTTGTAGAAGGCTATATCTTCCTTGCGGAAATCCTTTACGTGTTCGGAGAGGAATGTCAGTACGTCCTCCTCGCTGTAATAGGTCTTTTTGCCGAGCGTCTTGTACGGCAATGCACCGATGCTGCGGTAGCGCTGCAGGGTACGCTTGCTTATCTGGAGCAGCATGCAGAGGTCTTGGTTGTCGAACATCCTGATACTTTCCATCGGGTTCGGGGCTTTGCCGGACGGTCGCAGGGAGAGCAGCAGCTCGTCCTGACGGTCGAGCCGTTCCATCAGCTTCTGCATCCAGTCCTCAAAATTGTTTCGTGTAAGCAGTTCCATATCTTATGTCCTCCTTCCTTTGGGTTTGCCACCGCCCGTGCGCAGCGTGTGGTTGCGTTTCAGTTCCGTCAGTGTCGCTGCATCTTCTGCCACGGTGCAGTCTGCGAGCAGGCGGTCTATTTCCGACCGGCGGTAGCGGCATTTGCCGCGCAGCACGATATAGCCGATGCGCTGTTCGCTGCGCATACGTTGGAGGGTACGGGTACTCACGTTCAGCAGGTGCGCCGCCTCGCGGGTGGTGAGCAGCATGTCGGAAGACTCTCCCTTCCTCTCACCGGAAACGGCACGCACATAGACCGCTATCTCGGCTATCTGTTCCGTCAGGGCGGTGAAGGCGGAACTTTCAATCGTTATCACTTTCATATTTTGTCCTTTCTTTTGTTTCTCTGCGGCAAAATTCGGCAATAAACAAAAGGGGCTTTAACAACTCACTACGTGACTCACGTAAGATTTTCTTTGAAAGTGACTCCGTAACCCGGACAACCGGCGCAACAAGCTGCCGTATAGCGGAAAACGGCACGCATTCAAGGCGGCTGCGTTACCTTTGCGGTAAATCATTAAATGTTTTGGTATATGGAAATCGTATCTATCGAGAAAAAGACCTTCGAGATGATGCTGGCGTCATTCAACGCCCTCTCGGAGAAAGTCACCGCCCTCAGGCGCAAAAGCGACGGCGGGCGGCTGGAAAGGTGGCTCACGGGCGAGGAAGTCTGCGGGCAGTTGAGAATCAGCCCGCGCACGTTGCAGTCATTGCGTGACAGGCGACTTATCGGCTACTCGCAGATAAACCGCAGGTTCTATTACAGGCCGGAGGAGGTCAGGCGGCTGATTCCGCTTATCGGCACGATCTATCCCGATGGAAAATGACTCTGTTTTTATTAACCACTTAATCCGATGTTATGATGAACGAGAACAACGAGGTTTTCACAATGGAGGACGAGCCGGTTGCCACCGCGATACAGAATATGCTCAAAGGCTCCAAATGGCTCTCCGTATTTTTGGAAAGTTACCGTCCGCCACTGGACGGGGAACATTACCTGACGGACAAGGAGGTGGCGGAAATGCTCCGGGTAAGCCGCCGCACCTTGCAGGAGTATCGCAACAACAGGATGCTGCCCTTTATCCTTCTGGCAGGTAAGGTGCTTTATCCCGAATCGGGACTGCGTGAACTATTGGAGGCGAATTACCTCAAGCCGCTGGAATAAGGCGGTTGCATGAAAAAAAGAGGAAGCGGACAGCACCCGATGGCGTTGTCCGTTTCCTTTTTCGTTGTCTGTATGCGTGTTCAGCAATATCCGGTTTTCCCGTTCTGTATGAACATCACGTATGCCTGCCTCTTTTCCTTTGAGAGTGCCTTCTTCACCAGCCACATGCGGAACACGTGTGTATAGTAGGTGTTCAGCCGGAAGGCTACTGGAATGATGATTTCAAGCGAGTAAACATCCGCGTACAGGCCGTTTTCAAGCTGTATGTAGCGGCATACCTCGTAGTCGTTCAGCACGTCCGACTTGCGGACGGCTTTGATGGCGGCGTTCACTGCCGGGACGGTGGCATGGAACTCTTCGGCGATTTCCCCGGCGGTCATCCATACCTCGTTACCGGTTACGCTGACCGTCTTGTCCTCTATAATGATTATGTCACGTTTCATGGCGTCTCTGTTTTAGATGGTACATCCTGCAAATTCCTCGATTTGGTTCAATCTCGCGGCAAGGTTCTCCATGTCTTGGTTGAGCTTCTCTTTGGTTATCTTCGCGTATATCTGCGTTGTCTTTATACTCTTGTGTCCCAGCATGGAACTGACTGTTTCGATGGGTACACCGTTGGAGAGGAACACCGTCGTGGCTGCCGTGTGGCGGCTCTGATGCCACGTGATATGCTTGGTGATGCCG
>ERZ773259.2052-NODE-2052-length-14088-cov-4.315471_pt1 | contig 14088 bp, 5 predicted proteins | sample MGYA00511961_ERZ773259 | MGnify/ENA primary metagenome ERZ773259 (study PRJEB29015, sample SAMEA2737775) | human gut metagenome | biome: human gut; feature: human-associated habitat; material: faeces | place: China | collected 2012 ...
CCATCAAGGTAGAGACCTCCGGACCGTGGCAGGCGCGGCTCACGCCCGAGACCAGACTCTGGGTCTCGGTCGACGGCGCCGACAGCGGCGAAACGGGCGGCTCGCTCAACCTCAATTACCGGACCAACAACTCGCTTCCCCGCAAGGGAACCATCCTCGTCTCATCGGCCCGCCAGCAGGTCGTCGACACGATTTACCTGATGCAGTACGGCACGACGCCGCTCCTGGAGTTCAAGTACATCGGAAAACAATATTCGTCCGTTAGCACGATCGACTCTGTCGCAATAGACACCAACATCCCGTTGTCCAAGAAAATCTACTGGACGGTCGTTTACGACGAGAATTCCGCTGCCGAACCGTGGGCCGACAGCGTCAGCTACGCCCAGGATTTCAAATATTTCCGGTTCCGGATCGCCGACAACAAGAAATTCGAGCCTCGCACGGCGCGGTTCCGGCTCCGATTTCAGGACGACTGGGGCGAAGATCACACAACCTATTTCACAGCCTATCAGGGTATCCCGGGCGGTACGGCGGAGACCCGCGAGATGACCTTCGAGGAGCTGCGCGGGCTGATCGCGGAGGCGGAAGGCGAGATCACCCTCGATCAGGACATCGCCGTAAGCGGCACGGTCATCAGCGACTGGGCCTCGCCCAACATGGCCGGAAGCCCCATGCCCAAGGCCGCGGAGAAACCCGACCTGGGCATCAACGACTGCACGGCCTACATGCAGAACGCCGACGCCTCGCTGGGTCTCGCCCTCGTCACGACCGACGCCCAGCAGAACAACCTGCAACGATATGACAAACTCAAACTCTGGTGCAAGGGCCTCACGCTGACCAAGCGGAGCAACCCCGAGCGCTACACGCTCAGCGGCGTGACGCAGGACCACATCGTCACCAAAGAGGCCGGGACGGCCGAAGAACTGCCCGCGAAGCGACGCTTCATCGACCAGCTGACCGACGCCGACATCTACACCCAGGTGACGCTCAAACGCTGCCAGATGGCCGTGCGCACCGGACGTTTCATCCCCGTGCACATCAACTACACCAACAGTTTCAACAACTACTACCCCGCGGCCGTACTCGACCGTCACGGCGACATGATCTACCTGATGACCAACCACGGCTGCGACTGGCGTTTCAAGGAGATGCCCGACGGCGAGGGAACGATCACAGGCATCATCGTACACGAGCCTTACACCTTCTTCGAGCGGGGCGGCGACATCGGCCGTTACCAGATCCGCAACGTGACACGCGAGGACATCGCGCTGGACGAGTCGGCCGACAACGTCTTCTCGGCCGTGGCCGTGGAGTGGAGTCCCGACGGCAGCAAGGACCCCCGCGCCTACGCATTCCCGCAATATCCGCATCCGGCAACCGACAGCGGTCAGGCGCATTGCGTGGCTGCAACGACGGGTTCGGGACTCTCGTTTATGAGCACCTACGCCTGGCTGGCCGTCGGCAGCGCCTACCGGGCCGCCGAAAACGGGCTGACCATCAACAACGCCTCGTGGGGCCACAAACAGCTGTGGGACACGGCGAAGAACACGGGAAACTCCCTGATCTTCGAGTTCTCGACGCAGGGCGTCAGCTCCACGCAATGCTCCTTCGTCTTCACCTGCCGCTACCACTCGGCACAGGGCGGACTGCGCTACTGGACGGCGGAATATTCGCTCGACGGCGACAACTGGAAGAAGCTCACCGATTTCACGGTTCCCGACAACGGCAACTGGGGCAACATGCAGCTTGAGCAGCTTTCGGGCGACAAGAACGTGTGGATGCAGGTTCCCACCGAGATTCTGGGACAGAGCGTGGCATGGATCCGCCTGCGCCCCGTGCAGAACAAGATCGGCACGGCGACGACCTACGACACCGCGACCATCGCATCCAACGGACAGGTAGCCAACGCATTCACCGTCTCCTACGCAGCCCTGCGTTACAACAAATAAACCAGCGAACGACATGAAAACATACGACACGATACAGATGCTGCGCCGGCTGGCTTTCGGGGCGACGCTGCTCACGGCCACGGCCCTGCTGCCCGCCTGCGACGACGATCCCGCCGCACCGGACGAGGAACTGACGACCGATCCGGGAACGAGCGTCCAGCCCGAAACCCTGCGTTTCATCAGTTACAATATTCTCGAGGGCATGAAGCTCGACAAAGCCCAGAACTTCGACAACTTCGTCGACTGGGTGAAGGAGAAGGACCCCGACTTCATGGCCCTCTGCGAGTGCAACGCATTCACCGAGGAGTCGCTCACGGCCCTTGCCGGCCGCTACGGGCACCCCTACGCCATACTCTGCAAGGAGAGCGGATTTCCGGTGGGGCTGACGTCGAAATACCCCATCGAACTGCGCAACCGCCTGCTCGAAGACGTTCCCCTCTGGCACGGAGCCATCCACACCCGCATCAAGGACATCAACGTCGTGGTGCTGCACCTCTATCCCTTCGGAACCTATCCCAACGGGCAGGGCGCAGCCGGGACGGGCAACACCTACCGCGACCGGGAGATCAACTGCATCCTCGACAGCACCATCCGCCGCTATCCGGTGGAACCGCTGTGGCTGATGGCGGGCGACTTCAACTCCTATTCGCCCAAGGATGCCGACGCGATGCCCGCGAACACCTATTTCGAGACGCATTCGATCGTACTCAAGAGCGGCTACTGCGACGCCCTGCGCGACCGCCACAGCCAGTTCTTCCACACCGTTCCCACCCCCTACAACGGCGAATCGACGGCGGATCAACGGCGGATCGACTTCATCTACGCCTCGCAGGCCGTGATGCGTGAAATAACCGACTCGCGCATCATCTACGACGAATTTACCGCCACGCATTCGGACCACTACCCGGTGATGATCGAATTCCGCCACTACCCCTCCGGGAAGCAAGCATCAGGAGTTGCACTTAAATAAAAATTCGCATGAAACAATATATCATATTACTGATCCTGCTGGTTTCGGGAGTGCTGACGGCAGCGCCTGCCTTCGCGCAGAAAAGCGGAACCAAACATACCGTAACGGGCAAGGTTACGGACCAGAGCGGCGAGCCGCTGATCGGCGCGACCGTACTGGTGACGGGCACGACGAACGGCGCCAGCACCAACGCCACGGGCGATTATTCGATCCAGGTTCCCGAAGGCGCTTCGCTGACCTTCCAGTACATCGGCTATGAAGCCAAAACCGAAAAGGTCGGCGCGCGCACGAAGGTCGACGTGAAACTCGAACAGAGCAAGCAGACCATCGACGAAGTGGTCGTGATCGGCTACGGCACGGTGAAGAAAACCGACCTGACGGGTTCGGTGGCCAACGTCAAGATGAGCGACATCAAGGACGTGCCGGTGGTTTCGGTCGACCAGGCCCTCCAGGGCCGCATCGCCGGCGCCGACATCATGGCCACGACCGGAGAGCCGGGCGCCACGACCTCGATCCGTATCCGCGGCACGCGCTCGATCTCGGCATCGAACGAACCGCTGATCATCGTCGACGGCGTCATCGACGGCATTCACGACCTGAACGACATCAACTCCGCGGACATCGAGTCGATCTCGGTGCTGAAGGACGCCTCGTCGACGGCCATCTACGGCGCACGCGGCTCGAACGGCGTGATCGTGATCACGACCAAGAAGGGCCGCGGCATAGACGGACGCCCCAACATCACCTTCAAGACCGACCTGGGATTTTCGCAGCTCCCGCGTCAGCTCGACATCATGGATGCCACGGAGTTCGCCCGCTACCGCAACGACTACGCCTATTTCTTCTCAAGCGCCGACGGCAACGATAAAATCGAACCCGACTCACCGATGTCGAAATACCCCTTCCCCAACCCCGAGGCCAAAGGCGTCGGCACGAACTGGATCGACACCATCACGCGCACGGCGCTCTATCAGAATTACGACCTTTCGATTTCGGGAGCCTCCGCGAAAAGCTCCTACTACGCCTCGGCCGGATTCAACGAAACGCAGGGAATCATCGACAACAGCGGGCTGAAACGTTACTCGGCGCGCCTGAAGGTCGACCACGAGTTCGCCAAATGGCTCAAGGCCGGACTGAACCTGAGCTACACCTACCGCGATCAGGACGAAAACCTGGCCACCATCGGCGGAACCAACTGGTGGAACGCCGCCGTGTTCCTCAGCCCGTTCCTCTCCCCCACATCCGACATGAACGACCTGTGGTACTCGGGACAGAAATTCAACAACCCGCGCATCATGCTCGACCACTGCCTCAAGAACGCCCGGCGCATTTCGCTCAACAACAGCGCATTCGTCGAAGTGACCCCCGTCAAGGGGCTGAAGCTGCGCAGCCAGTTCACCTACTACTCCTACCAGCGCCACGGACGCTACTACGAGCCGGGATACCTGCCGGCCAAGAAGGAGAACGAAGGCGGTTACGCCAGCCGCGACGAGTACGACGACACGAGTTTCTCAAGCGAAAATACGGTCTACTACGAATTGCGCCCCAAGAGCGGCCACAATTTCGACGTGCTGGGCGGATACACCGCGCAGATCAAGTACGACAACAACCTGAGCATCACCGGGCGCGGCTACACGCTCGACGAACTCACCTGGAACAACATGGCCGCGGTTCCCGACAAGCAGAACACCTCGATCAGCACCAACCACACGGACTGGACCAAGATGTCGGTGTTCGGACGTCTGAACTACAACTACAAGGAGCGTTACTACGTTACGTTCACGGCCCGTTACGACGGCGCCTCGAACTTCGCCGCCAACAAGAAATGGGGATTCTTCCCCTCGGCGGCCCTCCGCTGGAACATCGCCAACGAGAAGTTCCTGCAAAAAGCCAAGTGGATCGACGAACTGGCCCTGCGCGCCAGCCTCGGACGCACCGGTAACGACGCCATCTCGGCCTACCGTTCGCTGGCAGCCGTCGGCAACTCGACGAGCGGCTACCTGATGGGAGGCACGCAGCAACTGGCGGTCTACCCGTCGCGTCTGGCATCACCCGACCTGACGTGGGAAACCTCCGACCAGTATACTCTCGGAGCCGACATCTCGCTGTTCGACGGACGGCTCAACGTCACGGCCGACGCCTATCTGATCAAGACCCGCGACCTGCTGCTGACCGTACAGGTAGCCTCGCAGACGGGTTACACCAACTACTTCGCCAACGCCGGACGCACCACCAACAAGGGGTGGGAACTCACCGTCGAAAGCCGCAACATCGTCCGTCCGAAATTCCAGTGGTCGACGACCCTCACCCTGTCGCGCAACAGGCAGATGGTGGACGACATCGCCTCGGAAGACTTCGTGACAGCCTACTCGTCGCCGTCGTCGTCGGGAACCACCTACATGATGTACGGCTACAAGAAGGGCTACACGCTCAACGCCCTCTGGGGATTCCGCTACGGCGGCGTATGGCACAACCAGGAAGAGGTCGAGCGCAACAAGATCACCAAGGCCTACGCCTCGGCCAGCGGCAACACCTTCAAGCCCGGATACGCCCGCTATCAGGACATCAACCACGACGGAGCGCTGAACAGCGACGACCTGGTCTACCTCGGATCGGCCGACCCGGACCTCTACGGCGGTATCCAGAACACGTTCAACATCCATAACTTCACATTCAGCTTCTTCTTCAACTACTCGATCGGCGGCAAGATCTACAACGTCGCCGAACTCTGGATGGGCAACGGTTCGCCCTATACCAACCAATACAAGTACATGCAGAACTCCTGGCATCCGGTCCGCAACCCGAATTCGACCCTGCCGATGGCCGGCAGCTACGACGCCCTGCCCAGCGACCGGCTGGTGCACGACGCAAGCTACCTGCGGCTGAAGAACATCTCCGCGAGCTACACGTTCGACATGCGCAAGGTCACCAAAAACCGCCTGCGCGACATCCGCGTAAGCGTCAGCGGCGAGAACCTCTACCTGTGGAAGAAATACAACGGATTCGACCCGGACGTTTCGACATCGAGTTCCAACTCGGCCCTGCGGCGCGTCGACATCGGCGCCTATCCCAAGCCCCGGACCATTATTTTCAGCCTCCAGATCAGATACTAACAGCCAAGACCATGAAATCATACAGTTTCCTGAAAAAATACCTGCTGGCAGCCACGGCAACCGCCGCCCTGCTGTTCAGCGCGTGCGACCTGGACGAACACCCCACGTCGTTCGTAGGGCCCAAGGAGTACTACAAGACCCGGGCGCAATGCCTGGCGGGCCTGAACGCCTGCTACATACCGATCAACAGCATCTACGACTACTGTTTCCTGATTATGACCGAAGGCGTCACCGACCTGATGTACATCGCTTCGGGGACCAAGGACGCCCAGCTCGACATATCCCCCGCGAAGCCGCTCAACGGCCAGAAGATATGGACCCAGTGCTACAAGGGCGTCATGTACTGCAACTCGACCATCGCCGCCATCGAACGTTCGCCCCTGAACGACATCAAGGAGTCTTCGGAAGCCGACAAGTTGCCGCTGCTGGCCGAAGGCGTGGTCATCCGCTCGTTCTACTACTGGCTGCTGACCTGCATCTTCGGCGACGTGCCCTTCTACACCAAGGAGGTCGCCGACCAACAGGTGATGCAGGAGATCGCCCACATGGGCCGCATGTCGGCAAAGGAGACCCGCGACTACCTGATCGACGAATTGCAGCGTTACGTGCCCTCGATGGACCAGGTGCGTTCGTCGGAGGTCGCGGACAACCGCATGGGCGCCGCGATGGGCTGGATGATGATTGCCAAGCTCGCGCAGTGGAACCACCGCTGGGACGACGCCCTCGAGGCGCTCGGCGAACTGGAGAAAATCTACGGCGACCTGCAACAGTATCCGCTCGAAGACATCATGTTCCGCAACAAGAACACCCCGGAGTCGATCTTCGAGGTGCAGCGCACCTACACGCCCGGCGGACTGTCCGTCACGACCAACGTGGCAGCCATCACCACTCCGTACCACAACGGCAAGGGCATCTACGACGGCGTGGAGATTCCCGAAATGGGCACGGGCATGACCACCTGGACCTCCATGCGCCCCAACAGCTACTTCTGCGACGGTCTCCAGACCAAAAAAAGCAACGACAAGCGCAAAACGCTGAACATGGCGTGGGAATACGACGGCAAGCCCTTCTCGGGCGTGGGAACCCGTCCGTGGCTCGGCCCGAAATTCTGGTGTCCGGGGATGCAGAACACCGCCGACTTCTCCAACCAGAAGGTATTCCGCTATGCCGACGCCATCCTGATGATGGCGGAGTGCTACGCCGAGACGGAGGACTCCGACGAGGCCGTCCGCTACCTGAACATGGTCCGGGAACGCGCCGGAACCACCGCCTACGTCTTCAAGAACAAAGATGCGCTTCTGGAGGAGATCCAGAAGGAGCGCGGACGCGAACTGCTGGGCGAATTCCAGCGCAAGTTCGACCTGGTACGCTGGGGAATCTGGTATCAGATGACCTACGAATACACCAACTACCCGACGCTCAAGGACAACATGCTCCCCTGCCACGAATACTACCCGATCCCCGACAAGGAGGTCGTCTATTCGGGCGGCGCACTCGACAACAAGGCCTATAACGAATACGGCATGTAAGGCCGACGGAACGAACAAAAAAACACAACGATGAAAAATAACCTTACAGACAGCATCTACAAAGCGTGGCGCACGGGCATCCTGCCCCTCGTCACGGCGCTGCTCCTGCTGACCGGATGCGAAATGGATTCGGACATGAACCTGCCGCTGAATGTGGATTCCAACAAATACACGCTGACTTCGGACGCCGGCTCCACCCAGGTGCGGATCTATTCCACTGGCGAATGGTCGGTCCGTCTGTCGGAAGACGTGGAATGGGCCTCCATCAACCGCCTGAACGGCTCGGGGAACACCCCCGTACTGTTCAAATACGGCGCCAACTACGGCGTGCCGCGCACCGTGGACATCATCTTCACCCGCGGCGGACTCGAACAGGCGGTACGCATGACGCAGGAGGGCGAAGACCCCATCCTGTCGTTGGAGGAGAGCCGCATCGAGATTTTCAGCAACCCCTGGGACCTCCGCATCGGGCTTGACAACAACCTCCGGGAGGATTACAAACAGATCCGGGACACCATCGTCTATTCGGTGATTCCCGACGAGGACGACGACGAAACGCCCGAGCCGGACGAGGAGTGGATCGAAAACCTGGCCGTCGGAACCGACGCCGTCACGTTCAGCACCCTGAAGAACAACTCGCCGCGCAAACGGCAGGCCGCGATCACGCTGACCTATATCGACGCCAAGGAGAAGAAACACGCCGTCACGCTGACCGTCACGCAGGCGACCGAAGAGGCCTGCATGACCTTCACGCCCTACCGCGCCAAGACCACGCGCAAGGCCACGACCATCAAGGCCGAGCTGAAGCACAACCTGGGCAGCCTGCTCGGCAAGGTGGTCTGCACGCCGACCTACGAAGGCGCGTCGGCCGACTGGATCGAGAACATCACGCTCGAAGACAAAGTGCTGTCGTTCGACGTGAAGGAGAACGACTCGGAAGGCCCGCGCAGCGCGTCGATCGCCTTCTCGCTGCCGGGAACGGCCGGAGAGCTTACGCCCGCGGCGCCGTTCGTCGTCGAACAGACCTACGAAGCCGACTACCGCACGCTGATCAAGGGCGAGAGCGGACAGGTCGTGATCAACAATCCCGAAGCCAGCTTCGAGGGCATCGTGATCAGCGACAAGGACAACGCCAACGTGGAGACGACGCCCAACACGGCACGCAACGCCACCGACTACACGGTGAACGCCAAGACGGCCTACGTGCAGATGCTCGACGGCAGCTACGGATACCGCCTGCAATTCGACGCGGCGGACGACAACACGCTGAAACGCTACTCGCAGGTGAAAATCTCGCTCAACGGCGTGACCCTCACCAAGGAGGCCGATCCCGAACGCTACACGCTCAGCGGACTGACGGCGGCCAACATCGTCAGCCAGACGCCCGGAACGGCCAGCGACCTCATCCGCAAGGAGAAGTCGATCGGCCAGCTCACCGACGAGGACATTTACACCTACGTCTCGCTCCGGGAGGTGGAATTCGCCCTGCCCGACGGCAGCTACACCAACGTCAACGAAGGCTATTTCGGAACGGCCAACCACACCAGCTGCGTGCCCCGAACGCTCTGTGACAAGGACGGCGGCGCGATCTCGATGCTGGTCAACAACAAGACTCCCTGGCGGCGCGACGGCAGCGGCATGCCTAAAGGCAAGGGCACGTTGAGCGGCGTCATCGTCCACGACCTCCAGCCCCGCTACGGCTACACCAACGAGGGGTACATCGGCCGTTACTCGGTCCGCGTGCTCGAAAAGGAGGAGATCGACCTCGCCGCTTCGGAATCGAGCTCCAACCGCCAGACGCTCGTCGAGTGGAACTGGAACAACGCCGAGGTCAGGACCAACGCCGACGGAACGATCGCCCCGGATAGGGGCAACGGCTCGCTCTGGTGCACCGACCCCGCAGCCAAATACCTCCTGGACAACGAGTACAACGGACTCACGACCAGCGCCGGGCTGAACAGCAAGAACGCCCTGAAATTCGAGAACACCTACTGGTGGGACTTCGCCGAAAACACGGGCTACGCCGTGGCGCTGAAATTCTCGACCGAGGGCGCCGGCGCGAACCTCTCGCTCAACTTCACCAACTCGCAGGGCAACGCCGGCGGCACGAGCATCTACGGCCCCGTCTACTGGCAGGTGGAGTACTCGACCGACGGGGTGAACTTCACCGTGCTGCCCGAATCGGGCTTCTGCTGCCGGCCGTTCGTCTATTGGCAGGGAGCAGGCGGCAAAGACCTCTCCTACTGCGCCGTCCCGGGCTACGCCGACCGCGTGTTCATCCTGCCGGACGCCCTGCGCAACCGCCCGGAGGTCACGCTGCTGATCAAGGCCCGGAGCACGCAGTGCATCGCCTCGAACACCGCCACGGTGGACCAGGGAGACACGGGCACGATCACATCCGACATGGCAGCCAACAAGCGTTCGCCGATGCGTTTCGGAACCATAGCCGTAAAGAGTAACAAATAAACCGCTCAGGCGGGGAGGGCGCGTCCCTCCCCCGCCGATGCGCGAAACCAAATTCAGACCACGATGAAACAGATAAAATCATTGTACCGAAGGCTGCTGCTCCCGCTGCTGGGCGGGCTGGCGCTCACGGCCTGCGAAAAAGACAACGGCGAAGAGACCCGCGTCTCCGAGTTCGGCCCCTACAAGAAAGAGATCATAGCCCCCTGGAAAGGCGGCACGGGGAGCATTCCGGTCCTCGCCAACCAACCCTACGACATCGAACTGATCAATCCCGACAACGGATGGCTCACGCTCGACACCGAGGGTCGCGGAACGCATTTCACGGGCGACGACTATTTCAAATTCCAGGCCACGACCAACGACGGCTTCCCCCGCATGGAGGGCATCCGCCTCTGGACCCACAACCGCGCGGATACCGTATACATCAAACAGGAGGGCTTCATCACCCCGAAACTGGACTTCTCGACCCGCAGCATCATGGTGCTCGGCGACGGCGGACAGGCGACGGCGCAGCTCTCCACCAACCTCGAACTGGAGGACCTCCGGCAGTCGATCGTCTACACGAGTGCCGACGAGGGCGGATGGATTTCGGACCTCGACATCAGCAACGGGTTCCTGATTCTCCAGACCGACCCCAACGCCGACCCCGAAGCCCTGCGCAACGCCCGCATCACCCTCAGCTACCGCGACGGGTGGAACCGGACCATCTCCTCGACGGTCTACCTCACGCAGGCCAACGCCAAGAACGAGTTCGGGCACGAAATCTCGTTCAGCGAGGTGCGCGACCTGGTGGGCATCGTCAACAAGGACGTCTACATCGAGGGACGCATCATCAGCGACATCGGCAACGGCAACAACGGCGAGAACATGATGACGGGACAGACCTCGATCGACTACACCGAGACCTACCGCACGGCCTACATCCAGAGCCTCGACGGTTCGCAGGGCTTCATGATCAAGACCGTGACCGAAGACGACAACATCTTCGAACGTTACAGCAAGGTCCGCATCCTGCTCAAGGGCGTCACGGTCGAAGCGGAGTCGAACCCCGAACGCTACATTCTCAAGAAAGTCACCTCGGCGATGGTCATGTCCTCGGTGTCAGGCTCGGCGGCCGACATTCCGCAGAAGGTGAAGCGCTACAACGAACTGACCGACATGGACGTATACACCTGGGTAACGCTGGCCGACTGCGAACTTCCCGTGCGCAAAGGCAGCCTGACGCCGATCAACGAAGGCTATGCACGCAGCACCAATGCCAACCGCGAAACGAAATACCCGATGCTGGTGCGCGACAAGAACGGCGACAGTTTCTACATGCTGACCAACACCACCTGCAAATACCGCCGCGACGGCAGCATGCTGCCCTACGGTTCGGGGAACATCTCGGGCGTACTGGTTCACGAGACCCACGACCGCTTCGTCTGGATGGGATCGAAGGACATGGGCGACATCGGCCGCTACCAGATCCGCCACCTCACCCGCAAGGACATCGCGCTGGAGAAGGATTTCGAGAACAGCTTCTCGGCCCTCCTGACCGAATACCGCTACGGCAAGCTCGAAAGCCACATCTTCCGCCCCACGACCGGCGACAACGGCTACCTGACCTTCACCCATCCCGACGAGAAATCGGGCGACGCAGGCTGGGGCGTGAGCGACCCGAGCTACCTCGGCCCCATCGGCAACGAATCCAACCCCGACAAAGAGAAACCCTGGGGCGGCACCAATAAAGGCAACATCAACGGAAACGGCGTCGTCGAAAACGGCAAACAAATGTGTTCTGACCCCGGAACCAACCACGACGGCAAGGGAAACCTGACGAGCACGGAATTCTCGGCCTGGACCAACAAGTGCCAGTGGTGGAACACCGAAACCGACCGCAGCGAAGCATGGCTGCTCCACTTCTCGACGCAGGGCATCTCGACCGATGTGCTCTCGATGCAGGTAGCCATGCAGAACCGCAGCATCGGAGGCCCCCGCTACATCAGGGTCGACTGGTCGGAACACGGCGACAACAACCGCGACGACTGGAACCCGATCACCGAATTCCAGGTCCCCGACATCGTGAACTGGAACTACACCCTCTACTGGCAGTGCGCCGGCTACAAGTACATCAACGTACCTCTGCCGCTCGAACTGCTCGGCAAGGACGACGTATGCATCCGCTTCTCGGCCGCGAACAAGAAAGCCGGCGGCAAGGAAGACGGCGAGTTCGACGACCAGATCATCACCACCGGAGAGATCGCCTTCTCCTACATCGGCGTACGTTACAACAAATAACCCTATCCGGAAGCACCCCGCCTGCAAACGTTTTGCAGGCGGGGCTTCCCTAACCGCTCAACCAGAATCCAAACCGTGAAACACCTTCTATTCCTGATTTTCGCCGTCCAGGCCTGTCTGCCGGGATTCGCAGCCTGCGACGGACGCGTCCGCATCGTACCCCGCCCCGCCGAGGTCGAAGAACTGCCGGGATCGTTCCGGCTGACGCCCCGAACGCCCGTCGTCATCACGGACGAACAGCTGCGCACGCCCGCGGAGATTTTCGCCCGCGCCGTCGGCAAGCTCACCGGAACCGAACCCGCCGTCACCGCCGCACCCGAAAAACACGCCGTGACGCTGCAACTGCAACCGGGCTACGAAGCCGAAGAGTACCTTCTGGAAGTCGGCAGACAGCGCATAACGGTCACGGCATCGACGCCCCAGGCGGTGCTGCACGGGCTTCGAAGCCTCCAGCAGCTGGTCGCCGGAGGAGAGATTCCCGCCTGCGTCGTCCGCGACAAGCCCACGTTCGCCTACCGCGGGGCGATGCTCGACGTCTGCCGCCATTTCTTCCCGGTCGAGGACGTGAAGACCTACATTGACATCCTCTCGCTGCACAAGATCAACAAATTCCACTGGCATCTGACCGACGATCAGGGCTGGCGGATCGAGATCAAAAAATATCCGCTGCTCACCCAGATCGGGTCCCGGCGTGCGGAAACGCTCGTCGGACGCTACGACAAGAACAAAGAGGGCGTTTACGACGGCAAACCCTACGGCGAGTTCTACACGCAGGAGGAGATCCGCGAGATCGTCAGCTACGCCGCAGAGCGGCATATCGAGGTGATTCCCGAAATCGAGATGCCCGGACACGGGCTGGCGGCGCTGACCGCCTATCCGTGGCTCGGCTGCACGGGAGGTCCCTATGCCGTATGGACCCATTGGGGCATCAGCGACGACGTTTACTGCGCGGGCAAGGAGACGACGTTCGAATTCATCGAGAAAGTGCTCACGGAGGTGCTCGCGCTGTTCCCCTCGAAGCTCATCCACATCGGCGGCGACGAGTGTCCCAAAGGACGCTGGAAGGCGTGCCCCCTCTGCCAGCAGCGCATCCGCGAGGAGGGGCTCAAGGACGAATACCAGTTGCAGAGCTACTTCATCCACCGCATCGAACGCTGGATGCACACCCACAGCCGGGAGATCATCGGTTGGGACGAAATCCTCCAGGGCGGCATTTCGAAAACCGCGAACATCATGTCGTGGAACGGAAGCGACCCCGGAATCAAGGCCGCACAGCGGGGAAACCCGGTGATTATGACGCCGAAATGGTACTGCTACTTCGATTACAGCCAGACCTCCGACCCGGAGCGTTACGAACCGCTGGGCAACACCCGCTACGTCTCGGTGCGGCAGGCTTACCGCCTCGACCCCTGCGACCGGCTCACGCTGCCCGACCAGAAACGGATCAGGGGCGTGCAGTGCAACCTCTGGACGGAGTACATCGCGGACATCCGCCACGCACAGCACATGGTCCTGCCGCGCATGGCGGCTCTCGCCGAGACGGGCTGGGCCAACGACCGCAAGGATTACAACGATTTCGTGCGCCGGATTCCGGCACTGGTCGCCGTCTACAAGGCCGAAGGCTACAACTACGCCCCCTATCTGTTCGAGGGCATCGAATGACGCGCCGGCAGCGCTTCCGAAGCCGAACACCCCGCAGGTCCTGTGACCTGCGGGGTGTTTTTCCATGCGCCGCCCGCCCAAAGCCCCGGCCACGCCCCGGACGCAGCCATGGGAACGTC
>ERZ773259.2058-NODE-2058-length-14048-cov-2.917816_pt1 | contig 14048 bp, 8 predicted proteins | sample MGYA00511961_ERZ773259 | MGnify/ENA primary metagenome ERZ773259 (study PRJEB29015, sample SAMEA2737775) | human gut metagenome | biome: human gut; feature: human-associated habitat; material: faeces | place: China | collected 2012 ...
GAGGGAGTAGTTCGCACGTAAGTGTGATTTGTCAACAGACCCGGTTTTTTCTGAAAAACCTGGCAAATCTTAAAGAATGAGACTCATGTATGCTTTGTTATGTTTTATTGCAGCAGGGCATACATGGGTCTTTTTTATGTAACAAAAGAATGCCGGAAAGAATTTTTTCAGCAGGGCAGGCGACAAATGAATCTTCTGGTTATGGGAAATAAAAACAGAAAGTGAGAAGAAAAATGGAAAATCTGGTAAACAGTTCACCGCTGATCCTTGTGTTAGTCTTTCTTGTGATCGGCTTTGCTTTCCTGATGAAGGGTGCGGATTTCTTTGTAGAAGGAAGCTCCAGTATCGCAAAAAGGCTGAAGGTGCCGCCGATCATCATAGGACTTACTATTGTGGCAATGGGAACATCACTGCCGGAAACCGCAGTCAGCGTTACGGCGTCACTGGTCAATAACAATGAGCTTGCGGTCAGCAATGTGGTAGGTTCCAATATTTTTAACCTGATGGTGGTTGTTGGAGTCTGTTCCATCCTGACGCCGATCCTGGTACAGAAGGAAACCATCCGGAGGGATATTCCGTTTTCCATGATCTGTGCGCTCCTTCTTCTGGGGCTTGGAATCCTGGCAGCAGGAGATACGATCGGAATGAGACTTGGTCATCTGGACGGAATGATCCTGCTGGGATTTTTTGCAGGTTATATTGTGGCAATGATCCGAAGTGCCATGAAGGCCAGGGCAGCAGGAAAAAATGTGGACATGGAAGGAATGGAAGAACTGGAAGGAGAAATCGGCATCCTTTCCTGGCCGAAGAGCATCCTTTTTATTGTGGGAGGCGCACTTGCCATTGCCTTTGGCGGAGATCTTACCGTGGATGCTGCCAGCCGCATTGCCATTGATCTTGGAATGAGCCAGACACTGGTGGGACTGACCATTGTTTCCATCGGAACTTCCCTTCCGGAGTTGGTGACTTCCGTGGTTGCAGCCAGAAAGAACGAAGTGGATATGGCTGTGGGAAATGCGGTAGGCTCCAATATTTTCAATATTCTGATGGTTCTCGGAGCTGCATCTGCCATCAATCCGGTGGCACTGATCCGGGAAAATATTATTGATATTGTCATACTTATCGTGTTCTCGCTGATCGTGTGGATCTATGCGGCCACAAAGCAGAGAATTAGCCGGAAAGAGGGAATTTCCATGGTGTGTATGTACCTGATCTATGCAGGGTATATTATCTGGAGATAGCTGCTGTGGGCATGCAGCTGGTCCGACGTGGATAATAGTATCGGATAGGGTTTATACCAATGCAAAATTTATAAGAAAAGCTCCAACTGTATCAATATCGGGATACAGTTGGAGCTTTTCTGCAATTATGCTCATTTGCACTCAGAAGAGAAAGCTTTTTTTGAAGATTCTTCTGAATCGTTCTTCTGATGCGGGGTCATATCATCGCTGTCCGTCATCAGATATTTCCGGACGGCAAAAAGAATGGCGATACCGATGATCCCGATCAGTGTCTGTACAGGATCGAGATGTTCCACGACCATCTGCCTTGCTGTTGCAAAAAGCAGGACTTCGACAACAGTCTGGGCGGAATGGCGGCAGAGCATTTTTACAAACTCCACACCGACTACAAGGGACAGTGCCTGCGACAGGAAACTGGTAAAAAAGCTGGTGTCCATATCCATGACGGAGGTACCGGCAGTTGTAAGGATCAGTCGGAGTCCGGACAGTGCGATCACGATAATGATCACGATGGATAACATGATCTCTGTGTAACGGGCTGTGTTGTATATCAGTTCATTAAAATGCTTGCGGATATTGTGGTTAACTGCGGTTCTGTCTTTCATGGGAAGTTATCCTTTCTTTTTCGCAGAAGCGGGATGATCGATAAAACGGGTTGCAAAATAGCCGAATACGCAGGTGATGACAACCATACATGGCAAAAACAGCCAGAAGCGCTGCTGGCTCATGGTGTTGAACCATGGAGCATTGGCCTGCAGGATCATAATGATGGGCATATGCCACAGATAGATCCCGTACTGGTTCCGTGCCACGAAATACAGTGGACGCAGAAATCTGAAATCCATTTCCGGCAGGAGGGAGAATCCCACAAGTAGTATACTGAGCAGGACCGCCAGGATGGAATGGGCCGGATAACCGGAGGGAGCAGTGCCATAAAGCCCGTGACTGTGATAATAAAAGATCCATACCAGGATCAGTGCGGCGCTTGCAATAGAAACCGGAAGTCCAAGCTTCAGCCGGTAATCCTGCATACGATCTCCGGTCTGCTTCCAGAAAGCGGCAGCAGCCATTCCCAGCACAAAATTATCCAGCGCAGAGAATACCTGACGCTCGTATACAAAATATACAGAGTTATCCGAAATACCGGAATTGTGGAGATAACGGACGACTGCGAACCGGCAGATAACAGTGAAAACAATGGACACAATGGCAGAGACGAGCCAGTTTTTCCGGACTGCTTTATAAAGGAACGGGGCAATCAGATAAAACTGAAAGATCACGCCCATCGTCCACAGCGCACCATTGATGGAACCATGAGTCACCGGGGAAAAGTTCTCCGTAAAAGTATAATACGCCAGGATATGCCGAAGTCCCTCATTGCTGAACATCTGCGTGGACATAAAGATCAGAAGGACCGTGATACATACATAATACTGGGGCATAATGCGGATGCAGCGCTTTTTCATAAAAGCCCGCCAGCCGGGGAGACAGCCTCGCGCCTCCGAAGAAGAAAGGGAAAGATAAATCCCATATCCGCTTAACAGGAAAAACAGTGTAACTCCTACTTCACCTCCAAGAGTCAGAAGTGTGTGGATGGCTGTATGCGACTGCCATGGCTGCCCGGACAGAACGTAGCAGTGATACAGCATAATGTAGAGAATCGCCCCCGCACGGAGCAGATCGATATTTTTGATACGCTTCATAAATAAATCCTTTCCTGAAAAAATAAGTCTGCCCCATGACTGAAACAGGCAGACAGAGATAGGTTCAGTATAGCATGAACGAGGGAGATTGGAAAGCTGTCGGAGGGAAAATTTACTATTGCAAAAACGAACACAAGTTTGTATAATGGAAAATATAAGAAACGAACATATATTCGAAAAAAGAGGAGCGTGAGAAGTGGTGGACATCGAAGAAAGAACACCCGACAAAAAAGCAATACGAGTACATTGCCCGAGTTGCTCCAACAGCAGATTGTTCGATTTGACAGGTGACTGTTCCGGAATCCTCCGGATCAAATGTCCCAGATGCAGAAAAGAGGTGGAGATACAGCTGGCACATTGCAATGAACAGCAATACAGAAGGCAGATCTTTTATTACAGAACACATAAGAGATAAGAAAACCACATAAAAACTGAGTGAGAAGCCGGCCGGCAACTGTAGATTGCGTAAGAGCCAGACTCAAAGCCAGGAAATACTTCCCTGATTTTAATATCAGGGGTGTTTTCCTGGCTTTTTTCTTTATAAGGGGGAAAAGAAAATGAAGAATGAAGAGCAGAAATTATATCAGATCGGAGAATATGTCCGTATATGTCGGAAAAAAGGCGGGTACAGTCAGGAAGAACTGGCGGAAGGCGTAGATGTATCCAAGATGACGATCTCCAGGATCGAAAATGGAGAAAATGCCATGAGTATCCTGCTGTTTTTTCAGATCGTCAGTTTTCTGGGTATTTCGGAAGAAGAAGTTATCAGACTGTTCAGAAACAGTGATAAAGCGTGCAGGGAAGCACAGGATTGGAGATAAAAATATTCGATTCTACATATATGTTACGAAAAATAACATATATGTAATTTAAAAACAAACAGATGTTCGATATTATATAAAGCGTAAAACATATGTTTTTGACTACAGAGCGTAAAGTGAAGGCCAGCTTTACCGGAGATGAAAGAAGGTGGAAAACGAATGAAGATCAAACGAAAGATCAGATTTCCAAGAGATGTACTGATCCGGATGACAGTGCTTATGATCGCACTGACGAATCAGATCCTGGAACTGACAGGCAGAAATCCACTCCCATTTTCAGAAGAAGAGTGGTATCAGATCCTGAGCGGAATGGTAACAGTTATGACTGCTTTATGGATCTGGCTCAAAAATGAAAAGAAAGAAGGAAAGAAATAATGGAAGATAAGAAAAGACGGGAAATAAAAGAAGAAAGAACCGCAGCATCCAAACTGTTTGAGAATGAGGATCATTCTTTTACGAAAGAAATCTATCTGGATGATGTCCATTATCAGGACGAAGAGGGAATCTGGCAGGAAATGGATGATACCCTGACAGAGGAAATGGATGAAGACACAGAAGCAGATCAGGAAGAAAATATGGCAGAAGAATACGCAGCCAGCGAGAGGGCAGAGAAGGATTTTGCCAACAGAAAAGGCAAATGGAAAGTCGTATTTCGTAAGCATTCCAGAAAGCAGGGGACGGTATCTGTTACCAAAGATGCATATAAGATCAGCTGGGCACTGGAAAACGCAGAAAAAGTAAAGGCGGAAGAAACCGGAACGAATGCAGTTCTTTATCCGGATATCCTTCCGGGAACAGACAGCCGTTTCTGTGTAAGAGGAAAGAGCATAAAAGAAGATATCACCCTGAAAACACCGGAAGCAATCGGTTCTTTTACATGGCTCTATCATACCAAAAAACTTCATCCGGTAGCAGGAAATTCCTGCGTAAGATTTGTAAATGATGCAGAGGAAGAGATTTTTGCTGTTGCGGCGCCGTTTATGACAGATTCCGCAGGAAAAAGATCAGAAAATATCGGAATCGAACTTCTGGATGAAGGAAAAAAAGACCGTTGTGCGATCCGGATCACACCGGATGAAGAATGGCTGAAAGATCCGGAAAGAATTTATCCGGTTATTGTCGATCCGATTACGACAACATCAAAAGACGTGAAGGAAATTATTGATGCATGTGTAGATTCACAGGATGCAGCGGGTACTGATCGTGAAGGGATGTATTTAAAAACCAGAGGTGGTGATATTATTCAGAGAAGTTATCTGAAATTTAAACTGCCGATGATCAAAACCGGAGATATGGTAATCAATGCACGCATGCTGATGGTGTCTCTTGCAAAAGATGGAAAAGAAAGAACTGTTCAGGTTCATCGTGTACTGCAGGATTGGGATTCTGCCAATCTTACGTGGATGAACAAGCCTATGTATTCGGAAACAGTTGAAGATATATGTAAGTTTACCGGAGATGAACAGAAATATATCAGCCTTGATATTACACGGCTTGTGAAGGAATGGTATCAGAATGGACGTAACTATGGTGTATTACTTAGGGACAGTTATGAACTTTCGGGATATACAGCGTATCTTTCATCAGATTGCGACAGTGATTATACGAATATGCGTCCGAGAATCGACATTTCCTACGTAAACTACTCCGGCCTTGAGGACTACTGGACATATCACAGCCAGGAAGCAGGACGTGCAGGCACCGTGTACGTGAATGACTACAACGGAAATGTGATCATGCAGCATAATACAATGGAAACAGGCGGCTCACTGATGCCGATGGGGCTGACACAGGTATACAACAGCAATGATAAAGACATCGATATCGGTTACGGATATGGAGTCCGTCTGAATTATCATCAGACGATCCGGAAAGTCACTATTGCAGGAACGGAGTATTATAAACATACAGATGGAGATGGTACAGTCCACTATTTTGTATATGACAGTACAAAAAAGAAATGGAAAGAGGAAACCGGCCTGGATCTGGAACTGATACTGAAAACCGGAGATTCCGATATTGCCTATGTGATCAAAGATAAAGAAGAAAACTGCCTGAACTTCATGACAGCAGGATATTTACGATCTATTTCAGACCGACATGGAAATACACTTAGCCTGAAATATACCAACCTGCGTATTGCATCCATCGCAGACGGTGCAGGCCGTATGACAACACTGGCTTATGATACGGACAGTGCAGGAAAAGCAAATCATCTGATAAAGGTAACAGGACCAGATCAGAAAAGCAAGACGTTTGCATATACCAACGGATGTCTTACATCAATCACAGATATTGATAATTCCAAGACCACATATACCTATACAACAACCCGTCTGCTCCAGAAGATCCGTAATGTTGATGAAAGTGAAGTGCATTACGACTATTACAGCCAGAATCCTTACAGAGTAAAAAAGATAACTGAGTACGGAAGAGGAAGTAAAGAAGGAAACAGCCTGCGGCTTACCTATGGATACAACAGCACAAAATTTACAGATCGAAAAAACAGAAGTGAGATCTTACGATTTGACAATTCAGGAAACCTTCTGCATGTGCATGATGGATTTGGCCATGCGGCAAGTGCAAGATACAGCAAGGATAAAAATTACACCAACCGTCTGCAGAATGAAACAAAACTTCAGTCAAATATCATCCAGCTGCTGAAGGATCCGATCATTCAGGCAAAGACACTTGGCTGGAAATCCTATGTATCCGATGAAAAAAATATCAAAGCATCGGTCAATACCGACAGTCAGAATGTAAAAACAGGGACAAGATCCCTTCAGCTTACCAGCGAGGTAAGTAATCAGTTCTGCAGCTGGTATCAGGAAGTTTCGCTGAGAAAAGGTGCGACCTATACATTCTCCATGTATATGAAAGCTGTCATAAGTGAGATTGGAGAAAATGGAAGATGTTTTGCACGAGTTGAATATCATGATAAAGATGGAAAAAATGTCTATGCGGTAAGTGAAGGAATCAAAAAAAGTACCGGTGGGTTTATACGTCAGAAGGCAACATTCAAGGTACCGGAAGATGCGGCCGATACAAAAGTAAGAGTATTTTTATACATGTATCGGGTAAAAGGAACAGTTTATGGAGACATGGCACAGCTGGAGTGCGGAACAACTGCAAACCGCTGCAATCTGATAGATAATGGAGATTTTTACTTTGGGAGTACGCAGGGCTTTACCGGCTCGGGAACCACGCTTGCAGATGAACTGACAACAGTGGGAACCAGCGTATATATTCCTGTCAGATATGCAATGATGGTGATCACAGATTTTGCGGATGTTTATATAACACCAAAGGTGTCTGCAGAAACAAAGATCACAAGTATCTTCAAGAATGAATGTGTGGTGGCAATGGCATTTCTGAAAGATGCCAGTGGAAATCTCTGGTACTATGTGAAAACAAGGAACGGGCAGAAAGGATATGTCAGATCAGAGTCTCTGTGTATTTATATGCCGGGAGGAAGCGCCAGCAATTCCGCATGTACTGCAGTTGAGAATGCCATTCTCCGCTCCGCCCCATCTGCATCAGCAATACCGGTACAGGAAGGGATTGAAAAAAATACCTGTTTGGCATTACGCTCATCTGTAAAAGATTCCAGTGGAAACAAGTGGTATGAAGCAGGACTGGATATTGACGGAAAAAGATATTATGGCTATATTTCCGCAGATTCTGTAGTAAGACTGGCAACAAACACGCCGTATGGTTACACATATGCACCGGTGAACTGCTATACGACTCCATCTACAGTCAGTGGGCTGGTAACACTTCCCAAAGATAAAAGAATCCGTATACGGGGAACAGTTACAAAGAATAACGGAGAAGTATGGTATGCGTTTATGCCTGAAAATACAGAAGAAAAAAAGTTTGCTTATATCCTAAATACAGCTCTTACGATATCCAAAGCTCCGGTAACAGACCGTGAAGCAACGGCCAAAGTAAATGAAAGGGTGCCGGGACTTGACAATCATATTTTCAAATTTGTTGGAGATTATGAAAGTGAAAAACGTCTGGTCAAAAAACTGGATCTCACAGGAAAAAAAGGCGATACCTACATGGTGAATGCCTGGGGATTCGGAACAACACTTCCGGAATCTTCTGTGGATAAAGGTCGCAGGTTTGGTGTGGAAGTTGTATTTATATCTGCAGATGGAAAGACAAAAGATACACACTACAGTAATTTCAGTCCGGATATTCTGGACTGGCAGTTCTTGAGTGATGTGTACGTGGCAAAAAATGATTATGCAAGTATTCAGGTAGCGTATACATACTGCCATAATGCCAATCATGCGTTTGTAGATGGCATTGCGTTATTCCGGGAGGAGTTCGGACAGACATATACTTATGATGCAGAAAATAATCTCATTTCTGTTACAGATGCTCAGAAGAATCGGCAGAAATTTGAGTACAATGCGACTGGTGATGTAACCGGGATCACAGACCCGAAAGGAAATAATTTTAAGTATGAGTATGATGCAAAACGTCGTCTGCGAACCGCAACTTCTGCCGAAAGAGTCAGATACCGTCTGAAATATGACACAAAAGGAAACATTGTGGAAAGTGGCTGTATTGCTGCGTCAGATACCACAGAGACAAAGGGCACCTGGGTGGCCCGTAAATTCACAGAGAAGAAAAATCATGTAGCAGGCGTTACGGATACAGAGGGAAATACCGTATCCTATGAGTGGGATGAAACTACAGATCTGCTGAAATCACTTATAGATGGAAGAGGAAATAAGATTTCCTACAGATACGATGCCGCACAGCGTCTCAGTGCAGTAAGCCAGAAAGTAACAATTGGAAATGTACAGAAAACAGTGACCAATGCGTATACCTACAAAAATGACAGACTTGCGTCCATCAGCCATAATGGATTTGCCTACGGATTTACCTATGATGCATTTGGAAATATGCTGCGAGCTTCTATTGATAAAAAAGAAACGGATGCAGAATATTCTCATGAACTTGTCAGATATGAATATGAAGAGAAAAACGGAAATCTTGCAAAGACCATTTACAGCAATGGAGATTATATCCGCTACGAGTATGACAGTATGGATCGTATCCAGATGAGCTATTATCACAGTGCCAGTGCGTCTGCAGAAAAAAGAATGAATCATTATGTGTATGACCGAAGCGGAAATCTTGCAAAAGTACAGGCATACCTGGCTGGAAAAACCTATGATCTGGAATATGATTTCCTGGACAGGCTGATGCGTGTTACAGATGAATCCGGACAGAGATACCAGTATTTCTATGATGCAAATAATAACATGACAGAGCTTCGCGTATATTCTGATGAATATGGAACAAAAACAAATTACAGCTATGATAAAGACAGCAGAGAAACAAAAACAAAGATCATGAGCGGAAAAGAGAGAACCGTTACTTATGATTCCTGTGGAAGAGTTGCAAAAACAGAGTGGAATACCACAAATCCTTTAACTCTGACATATGGATATTATTCTCCGGATAAACAGGTCGGTACACTTCCAAGAAAAATAACGGTAGGTTCCAGAACCCTGAGTTATACTTATGATGCAAACGGAAATATCACGGCGATCACAGATACCAAAGGTTCCAGTACAGTAAAAGAATCCTATATATACGATGAGCTGAACCGTCTGATCCGGGAAAACAGCCAGACGCAGAAGAAGACATTCACCTATGAGTATGATCTGGGTGGAAATCTTGTAAAAGTATGTGAGTATCCATATACAACAGGAACGCTTCCAACAAAACCATCTGCAACAGAAACCGGAACCTTCGGACAGGTATGGCGGGATAAACTGATGAAGTGGAATGGTGTAGTCATGCAGTATGATTCAATTGGAAATATGACCCAAAAAGGAAATACTACATTTACCTGGACACAGGGAAGAAAGCTGGAGTCTGTCAATAACGGGAAAAAGATCCGATACTATTATGACCATGCCGGAAATCGAGTAAAGAAAACCGTTGATAATGTAACAACCGAATACTGCATGGCAGGAGATCTTCTGGTAACAGAAAAAGGTGAGGGACGCCGAATCTGGTATTACTATGATTCCGCAGCAAATCCTGTTTCAATGCGAGTGTCAGGAAAAGACTATTTTTACGTAAGAAATCTCCAGAATGATGTCATTGCACTGATTGACGACACCGGAGAGACTGTAGTAGAATACAAGTATAACAGCTGGGGAAAAATCCTGAGCATCACCGGTAGCAAAGCCGGCACCATCGGAAAAACAAACCCGTTCCGCTACAGAGGCTATTACTACGACGAAGAAACCGGAATGTACTATCTGAAGAACCGGTATTATGATCCGGAGATCCGGAGATTTATCAGTGCGGATTCGTATAAAGTTGTAATGTCTTCACTGAAAACATTAGATAATAGAAATTTGTTCTCATATTGTGGACAGAACCCTATCAACAGAAATGATGAATATGGTGCAATATGGAATCTAATTGCTAGTTTTGCAGTAGGGGCAGGAGTGTCTATTGGATGTCAAATTGTTTTAGAACGTAAATCGTTAGATGAAATAAACTGGGTAGAAGCTGTAGTATCAGGAATGAGTGCAAGTATGAATTTGTTAGGAATTGGTAATGCATTAACTAGTACGGTAATTGATTTTGCTGGAAATTTAGCAAGCAATATGTATGATACACCTGATTTTTCAATTGCAGTTATTAATGCTGCAACAGATACAGTCTTTGGAATTGGATTAAATGGTGCAATGGAGTTTTTTAAATGGGATGATGGAGCTTCGCTGGTAAAAGCAAAAAATACATATATATCAGTGTGCAAAGAAATATCAGAAACAATAAAAGATCCAATTGACGCTATTCCACATATGATTAGAGAGGGAAATAGATATTCAAAAAAGGTAAGTAGAATAGCAAATGTTAATAATAAAAGAACCGCTATGAGTAGTGTTATTTTGAGTAAAGCGCCCAGTGTAAGAGACTTTGTAGTTTCAAGAGGTCGTTTAGCAGGAGGGGGGTATCTTTATAAAGGGGGGAGAATATATCGGTTTAGAACATACGAGTATAGAAATAAATATTATGATGTTTATATCTGAAGACAGGAAGTAAATCATTTATATACTATAAATGAGCAAGTTCGTGATTTTGCATAAAAGAAGAGACACCTCGATTCCGGATGTTGTATAATGAAAGTGACGAAACAAACATTTTCAACATTTACGAAAGAAGGTGTCTCTCGCAAATACTATACATCATTCTGTATTCATATACAACCATCTTATGAGTATCCTGATTAGCATTTTTATTTCAGGATATCATGGAAAAACCACGGACTTTGCTAAAAACAGTTCCTGTCACAGAATTACGATCGCACATTTCCTTAATTCAGGGAAATGGGATGATTCATTACTTTCAGATATCTTAAAATGTTCTGTTATAGAGATTATTTATTCAGAAGTAGCACGCACCGGAAAGCCTGTTTTCTGCGTTGTAGACGATACAATAGCTTCAAAGACAAAGCCTTAGTCACGGGTTTTACATCCTATTGAAGATGCGTATTTTCACCAATCCCATTTAAAAGGAAAACAGGATTATGGACACTAGGCAGTTACGGTTATGCTTTCCTGTAACGGCATTGTCCTGAACTATGCTTTTGTAATGTACAACAAATCGATTTCCAAGATCAATATTGTAGAAAACATTGCAAAAGAACTGCCGGTTCCACCGGTAATGTCCTATTTCCTTTGTGACTGCTGGTATACCTTTGAAAAAATAATCAACATTTTCGCAGCGAGGGGATTTCATACCATAGGTGCACTGAAAACAAACCGGATGCTTTATCCATTTGGATTCAAAAAGAAGCTTAATGAATTTGCTTCTCTTTTATTGATCACACGTTCCAATTTTCATCTTGTGACAGTGAAAAACAAAAATACTACGTGTATCGATATGAGGGAAAACTCAATGGTATTGAAAATGCCGTAGTTCTTTTAAGTTACCCGGAAAAAGCATTTGGAAACCCAAAAGCACTACGGGCCTTTCTCAGCACAGACGTCGCACTGTCAGTGGACGAAACACTGTCTTATTATGCTTGCCGGTGGCCGATAGAAATATTTTTCGCCAGTGTAAGGATAAACTGACACTGGACAGCTACCAGATACGTTCTGCGCAGGGGATCCGAAGATATTGGCTGCTCATGTCAATGGCACATTTTATGTGCATGGCAGGGACTGGTGAATGCTGTTCTTTCGAAAAAGGTTACCATCGAATTGGAAGCATTATCCAGACAGAAAAGTATCAGTATTTCTTCTAATGCGCAAAAAGAAGTAATAATTTTGATGCATTTATGAAGTTAGCAAGATAATTTTGTGCGATTTTTTAAATTTGCTCATTTATAGTTATATAAATAAGATAAAAATGTGTGAGGAAAGTATAGTATGATATCAATAATAAATATTTATATTTATATCATGTATGTATTTGTATTTTGTGGATTACGGAAATCTTTTTATTTCTATTTGGCACCGGTCGGTGTAATGGAAATTTTGGCGGTTCTGGTAAGCCTGATGATCTCAAATATTCTATTTATTCCTACGGTTATTATACCGTCAAGATGGAAAACACCTTATAATGTGCCGGATAGTTATAACTGTCAGAATCCATTTTATGTACACGGTATGTTAAATGAAAAAAAGGAATCGAAATATGCTCTTCCTATCAGGAAAAACGGAAAGTTAAAAAGTTTTTTGTTTTTGCGAAAAATAATGATTCTGTGGCTGGGAGTGTATTTTACATATCTGGGGATGCAGTATTTAAATCCAGATATAAATAGTACAGTGATAGAAATCCTTCTGAATATCTCGCTGGCTTTTATGATCATGGCAAGATCATGCATGTGGATATTTTATGTGAAATTTTATAAAAAGAATTATAAATATCCAACAGATAAAGAAGGAAATTGGGCGCCATTCAGTTTTCTGTGCCAGAATATCAATATGTATTATGAAAATCCGGTGTGTTACAGGGATTTACAGATACATTCTGATGTAATGGAAAAAGATTTTGGAATTTATCAATATATAAATACGTATAAAGCTCCTCGAAATGGAAAAACTTTTTTCTACAGATATGACAAAACAGATGAGATACATATTCTGGCATATGTAAAAACAGATTTGTTTCAGGAAGCGGATATCGGAAAATTAAATAAAGCTTTTGTAGAATTCTGGAAACAGTATATTACAACGAAAGAGGAAAAAAAGGAAATATATTTTTCCTTTGTGCTGGAAGTAGAAGATGATAATCGTGTTCTGAAGAGCATTGTACGGAATAATTCAGGGATAATGATGTATAAAAGACGATACCGTCTTGGAGCGGTATATAACCGTTATTATAATCGCTTGGAAATCCTTCCGTTATATAGATATTCGAGATGTAAAAAACAATATGAGAAAATGAAAAAAGATCTGTTGGATTGTCTGGGAATATCGGATGTTGTACAGGCCTGATGACTAGGGGGGATCATAATAAACCGAAAAAGAAAAAATAATATACTTGGAAAAATTTTGTTATTTTGTATTTTATTCTTGTCATATCGTTGGATTTTTGAAGATGATAGATTCACATTTGGAGTAGCCTTTTGGGGATATTTGGCATTGACTGGATGGGTATTCAGATGTGGCGAAACACCGGATCAGGATATTTCTTCGGAAAGTGTAGATGAAAATCCTCTATATGTTTATGGGATGATGAGAAAAAATCGAAAATGGCTTTCCGGAATCAGAGGGTGTTTTCTGTTTCAAATGTTGCTTTTGACAAATGTTTTTTTTGCAGCAGTATATTCCTGTTGGAAATGTTGGACGAATAGCAGTGGGAATGATGCGATTGAAAAAGCGTTATTACCACTGTATATTTTAATGACAGCGGGGTATGTTCAATTTTTGAAGCATAGTGCTAGGATTCATGGAAGAAGCTACATGTATATGGAGAATAAAAAAGGAATCTGGATGCCATTCAGTTTTATTTGTTGCAAATATGAGAGGTTAATAGATATCAAAATAACTTTTCCAGAAGAGGTCGAAGAACGAAACGTTGTATTTGAAAAAGGGCTTTTACATAACCAGTACCAAAAAAAGTCAGAATATGAACTGGACGAAAAAGGAAAAGTAAGTTTTTTCAAGAAAAATAGAAATAATCAGGTGAATATCTGGGCGCTTATAGATATTACAGATATGGATAGAAATGATGTTTTGTTGTTAAATGATAAATTTGCAGAGTTCTGGATCAATGAGATGACCAGAGAAGAA
>ERZ773259.2061-NODE-2061-length-14022-cov-5.994559_pt1 | contig 14022 bp, 10 predicted proteins | sample MGYA00511961_ERZ773259 | MGnify/ENA primary metagenome ERZ773259 (study PRJEB29015, sample SAMEA2737775) | human gut metagenome | biome: human gut; feature: human-associated habitat; material: faeces | place: China | collected 2012 ...
CTCCGCACGCAGTGAGGACCGGTCAGTCGCTGCGTATCACTCCGATGCTTGAAAGCGGTGATTTTGTGATGGCTCTTCCGGGTGTGACTGTCTTGGGCAATAACCGCCGGCGAGTCATGAAGCGTATGAAACGTCTTCCTCACGAATTTATACGTACTGGCATTGCTCGTGATACGCTTTTGGAAACAGCCTTTCAAGTTCCTTATGAGCTATGGATGGATTCTGCTTCTCTTGTTGTTGAGGAAAGGCTAACCGGTTACCGTGCTCGTACTACGACTACCCGCTACAGACTTAAGAACAGTGTTGATCTTAGTGTTCAGGCTCTTTACAAGGTTTCTCCGAGCGTTGCTTTGATTATTCCTGAAAAGGAGGTTAAAGTTCGCCACCGTCAGGGTAAGGCTTATCTTGATTTCCCTGTGGGTCGTTCGGTGATACTCCCTACCTATCGCCGTAACCCCGAGGAACTTTCGAAGATTGATGATGCCATCCGTGATGTTGTTGGTAACTCGGATGTGACTATACAGGGTATTTATATTGAGGGTTACGCCTCTCCCGAAGGTACTTATGAAAGCAATGACCGCCTTTCTAAGGCACGAGCAGAAGCACTCAAAGGTTATATTATGCAGAAGTTTAACCTTAACAGCAGTCTTTTCAAGGTTAACAATGTTGCTGAGGACTGGGACGGACTTGTGGAATTGGTAAATGCAAGCGAGATGCCCCAAAAAGAACAAATATTGCGCATCATTGAATCCATATCTATCTTTGATGGTCGTGAATCTGCACTGATGCGTCTGAACGGTGGTACCCCTTACCGATTGATGTTGAAAGAGATGTTTCCGGATTTGAGACGTGTAGAGTACCAAGTGGATTATACCGTGAAGGATTATGACTTGCCTAAAACTCTTGTCGTGTTGCAAAAGAATCCGGCTGACCTTTCTCAACTAGAACTCTACAACCTGGCATTTTCTTCGGAAAAGTGGAGCAATGATTTTAATCGTATTCTTATAGAAATTATTCCCCGCTATTTTTCTGATGACGCTGTTGCTAATAATAATGCCGCCGCCGTATTGATTCAGGGAGGGGAACTTGCTACTGCCAAGCGTTTTTTACAGAGGGCTGGCCAGAGTGCTGCCGCATTGAATAATCTTGGCGTAATGCATCTGCTGGAAGGTGATTTAGAAGAGGCTGAAAGGTGCTTTGCCAAAGCCCGTGATGCCGGATGCAACGAGAGTATCGCCAATTTGGAGGAAGTTAAGGCGAAACGAGATGATAATAAAAAGCAGGAACGCTATAAGGACAGAAAGTAATCCGGAGGGTAAAAGAAAAAAATAAAAAACAGAAATCTCAATAAGAATATATAACTCCCCATCCCCTAGAAAAGTAATGGATTGAGAATCCCCCCTAAGGGGGAAGTTCAGGGTGACGAGGGTTTGACACAATAGCAAATAACCTATATATATAACCATAAAAAACTATCATCATTATGCTTTCTTATAATACGATTGTGGCTATCCAGTTGCTGCATGTGCTTCAAAAGTTTAAGCACCGTCCGATGAGTATTACCGAATTGAGGCAGGAATGTTTGCTTCATGACATGAGCAACGTTGCCGGCAAGATCATGCGCACTTTGTATCGACAGGGTTGGGTGACCAGTAATTGCAGGTCTAAATATTGGCTTGTGACGGACTTACTACAGAAGAATTTGTTGGAACTAACAATGATAATAGATAACAACCGGATACAACTTTGTAGCCATGTTGGCTTTAATTGTTGGGGTGAGGCTGCCCGGAAAAAACTACACAATGCGATAGACTTGAATGAGCAGTTACGTAAGTGGTTTACCGTACAGCTCGAAACGGTTAATCTTGGCGAACTGGTATCAGCTGATAGTATATTGGGCGGTACAACAGAAGAAAGAATAGCGTTAGAAAGAAAATTATGTGTATCTGAAATTTAGAAATAGAGAAACTGGTTTATATCTAAATATAGTAACCAAGTGAATAAATCACTTTTTATTAATTAATTTTATTAGACAAATGAAAAAAGTAAACTTTTTCGCGATGCTTGCAGCGGCAGCTCTTATGACGGGGGTGTCAAGCTGTAGTAATGATGACAATGTGGGTGACGGTGGTCCGGAAGGACAGGGCAAATCGGCCAGTCTGACAATCTCCATTCAGAACCCGGGGACTCGTGCAACAGGTCCAGGTGCTGCTGCTGGCTCTGATAATGTAGTGAGTAACTTCTCGATGTTTGTAATTGATGGTAATGGTAATGTTGGCTGGAAACAGCATGTCACTAATCCAAGTACCATTCCTACAATGACTGTAACAACTGATGCAAAAGAAGTGTATGTAATTGCCAATGCGGGGGATAAGACTAGTGCTTATACAACCAAGGCTGGGCTTCTTGCTGCTACAGAAGCTCTGGACTCACAGACCGGAGGTCGTTGGGCTACCGGAGATGTGGTAATCGCTGCCAGTGATTGGACTACATCCGGTGGAGTTACGACGGTCAATAAAGCACTCACTCTTAATTTTATTGCTGCACGTATTCAAGTGACAGTTAATAATCAAATGACAGGTTATGACGGTTCTAATGGAACTGTTTTGGATAATGTTGCTGTTCTGAATGCCAATAGTACATCATTGCTGTTTGGTGCTTCGTTGGTTCCTTCATCAGGTGAGGTTTTACAATCTGGTGTGGTTTTGTCTGGTGTAGCAAATTGGCCGAGTAGTGTGACTGTAGCTACTAATAGTTTGGTGGATAACTATAACAATGCTGCTACGTTCCCCGGCACACAGGATTTTTGCTATTATGTATATGAAAACGAAGCTACTACTGCAGCACAGTTCCCAACGATTGTAACAGTGATTGGTACGGATGCTGACGGTAATGCGGTTTATTTCCCTGTACATCTTGCTGCTCACGAAAACTTTACTCAAGGTAGCATGACTACAGGTGTAGTACGTGGAAAGAGCTACAATATCGGCATTATTCTGAAAGGTGACGCAACAACTGGTAACGGTGGTGGTGGTACTGATCCGACTCTTCCTGTGACAAGCGCCAGTCTGGATGTTACAATTTCTATTAACGACTGGATTCCTGTAGCTCTTGAAAAGGAATTTAACTAATACTCTTTTACAGTGTGCCGTTGCGTCAGGTGGGCGACGGCACCTATTCCTATTTTTCAAATGACAGAGCTTTAAGGGCTAAACACCTGCCAGGTATGCGCCCCTTGGGTGGGACGCATACCACTAAGATACAAATTATTCAATATTATGACGGTAAAAAGAATCATAGATGTTCCGCTGCGTGTGTTGTGCCTTTGGGTATTCACGACATCGTTTGCGGGCTGCATCAAGGAAGACTTGGACGATTGCGAAGACCTCTACTCACTGACGGTTCGGGCATACGCGTATGAGTCGGGCCATGAACTCGAAGCGGACGAGGTAACGGACTTGTCACTGTTTATATTCGACAGAGAGTCCCGATTTCTGTATAAGGTAGAAACTGCTATCGGGCAAAAGGTGGCAATAACGGGACCTAAAGATGAAGACTTGCACATAGTAGCCTGGGGAAACCTACGGCAAGGGCATCAGAGCTATACCGACCCTCAACCAGGCGAACGGTTGGCCGACTGCTTCGTTGAGTTGCAGGCACAGACAAGGGCGGAGACTTATGCTCTTTCACCCGGTGACTTGTTTCGAGGGGTGATTACCCTGACGGCAGACAACCGCACAGATGACAAGATACTTCCCATATATCGCGAGGTGGGCAGCCTGACCGTCACCATCCGGAATCTGAAAGGATTCACAGGCTATAATGACGAGAATTTCCATATCGTCGTACGGGAAACGTACTCGCGGATCGGATTTGACGGGATAGCGGCAGGCGACATGATGACTTATCTGCCCGATGGCTTGTTTACCGCCGGTAGCGGAAATGAGGATAATAACGTTCCCGCCTTTAATCTGCTACCCACGGAGTTGGGTGTCCATATTGACATTTACCACGGTGATGAACTGATTACAACCATTTCGACCGACAGAGAGGGCCATCCGATAACCATTGAAAAGGGACAACTCACCAACGTTCTGATCGAATTGAGAACCAACCTGGGTGTGAGCATAGAGCTTACGGACTGGGGTAACAACTATATGTGGAAAGAGTTTTAACCTGTTAATCAGATGAAAGGATATATGAAAAGTATGAGAGGGAAAATCACACGGATGCTTATAGCGGGAGCGTTGCTCCTGCTCACGGTGTCCTCTTGCGTTGATGATCGCTATGCGGACAACCGTGGCGGAGTGGGCGATGGCGAAACCCTGGTCAAGTTTTCGGTATGGCTGCCAGGCAGTTCATCGACTACGCGTGCGCTAACAGCGGATGAAGAGAATCATGTGGAAACGATAGATATTCTGATTTTCGAACAGGGTGGCAATTGGGTGGAGAATGCCCGCTGCTCCGGTTCGGATATTACGGACGTCACGCCGAATGGCTCTAATATTTCCAAGAAATCATTCACTATTAAGATGCATCACGGCACATACGACATGGTAATGCTGGGTAACGCCCGGGAACTTGTGGCGGGAATGAACATGACTGGCAAAACAAAGCTTGAAATCCTAACCATGCTCACAGAACAGATGCCGGCAGAGGGGAAGTGGCTCACCAACGCTTCGGATGTGGATTATAAGAATATACCCATGTGGGGAGATATCGGAAATGTCACCATTGATGGAAATACACAGAATCTTGATGCGAAAGATATACACTTGAATCGTATGCTGGCGCGAGTGGATGTGCAGATTGCTACGGGAGTGAGATTTGTTCTTACGAGCGTAGACGTATATAACTATAACACCAAGGGAGCGCTTGTACCGGCAACGGCAAATTGGGACAGCTCGAATAACCGAGTTAATGCCCCGACCGTACCGCTGAACTCTACACTGACCAAAGGACCGCTTGAATATAATAATAAGAATTCCAAAACCGAGATTAACACTACCGACAATAAGTGTGCGATGGAGATTTATTTGTTTGAGGCGGAGAATCATACCGGTACCGGTATTCATACTACAGGCAAAGAACTACTCAATCGCACCTGTATCGTGGTAGGTGGGCGCTATGGTAATGACCCAGAATCGAGCTACTACCGTGCAGACTTTTCGACGGGCACGGGCGACAATGAAGTGTTCCTTGACGTGCAGCGCAACCACCACTATACCTTTAATATCACGAAGGTTGGAGGCTCGGGGCACGATACTTCGGAACGTGCTTTTCAAGGTACTCGATATATTGATTTTACAGTCGAAGTGGTTAACTGGGGCGACAGTATAAACGTGCCACTAACGAGTAAACCCGCGGGAGTTGTGCTCAATGCGACCGGTCGTGTCGTAGCTTTGGAAGATGCATCTGCGCCTTCAAAACAAATGAGCTGGGCGGAGGCTATGGGTATTGCGACTACTTATAATACGACTTCATTACCTCAGTCGGAGAGTTATACTCCTTCTCTGACAACCACAGGTTGTGGTGCGTACTATGAGGGTTCGTCCACTGACCCGAAAACGGGTAAAGGCAAATGGCGTTTGCCGACGAGGACGGAACTTTATGAAATGTATGAACGGCGGAGTGAAATTGGGGGGATATTAGCCGATAATTACTGGAGTTCGACGGAAAGCTCGACCGGTGGTAATGATCTCCGTGCATATGTCCGCGATATGTCCGACAACGGAATTACCCCTGGAACCAAGACTGTAAGCTACCATGTCCGTTGCGTCAGGACTCAATAATAACGCAGGTCTGGATAAATGAATGAATAAAACGAAATAGTCGAGCGCTGAAAGTGCGAGTTCACCGATGACCCTCCGATAGTTATCGTCACAGGTGATGATGCAGGATAAGACAAGGAGGGAATTAAAAAAACAGGAATAAAGAGATATGATAGATATGATACGCAGATTGTTACAGAATAAAGGCCGGGCGACTACGCCGAAAAGGCGCAGCACTGCCGGCAAAAGAAGGACAGTGCTGAAAGGCAGGACCGCTTGTGGGGTGATAGCCACAGCGATGCTGCTGACGTCTATGCTGGGCGGTTGTATAGCTGACCAAGAATTCACTCCGACGCCACCGGCAGGTGATCGAGAAGTGGCGTTCACTGTCACTGTGCCGGGTATGAAAGCACCCTCGACACGGGCCCTCGATGCTACGAAAGAGCAGGAGATAGCGGAAATTGACGTAGTGATATTCGAGAACACAGGAGGCACGCTAGTTGAATACCACCGTACCACGGATATAACGGAGGTTGCACCAGGGGGCGATTGGCGGTTCTCTGTTGGCAGCATAAAGAATAGCAGCAATATCACTGCGACCATTATAGCCAATGCCTCACGAGAGGTTTTGAGGGCACTACGGGCACTTGAAGATACCAGTGGCAGCAACGGTAGCTATATCGGAGCGAGCAAAAGCGAATTTCTCAAGGAATTATACTCGACCAACGAAGGCAAATGGAACACCTCGAACAATGGATACTGGAAGATTCCGATGTACGGTGAGGTGAGTGTCGCAAACAATAGAGATATTTACGATAATCTATCATCCAATGTCTCTCTGACCCGCATGCTGGCAAAGGTGGATGTGGTGAATGGCAAACATCCGAAGAATGCCTTCCCTGCTGCAGGCGACTTCCGCCTGACAGCCGTACATGTAGTACATTATAATGCTTGTGGAATGCTGGCTCCGACTTGGGACTCGACCACGGGCGAGATTCAACCTGTGCCGTCTGTCCCAGTTCCCAATACGCCCACTGACCCCCGTAAGGTCGTATGGATGACGGATGGTGATGAACTGACCTATGATCTTTCAGTGGATCAGGGGCAGTTGATGAGTGAGATTTATCTTTTTGAGTGTCAAGCGCAGTCGAATATGTTGCCCGGTGCATCCAATCCTAAAAAAGAAATGAGGCTGGTGTTTGAGGGAGATTATTATACCTCGGCTACCGAGCATGGACATTATTTCTATCCTGTGGATTTTAACGAGGAAGACGGAAAGACCTATATTCCTCTTTTACGAAACAACCGTTACTATTTCACCATTAAAGAGGTTACAGGCCAAGGACATGATAAACTGGGCGAAGCTGTGGCTACGATGGGGGTGGTGTCGAACCTGAAAACCAGTTTGCTGGTGGTTGACGAGAGTGGTATTCGTAACATTGTTTGGAATGGGGAGTATTTTTTGGGCATCGAAAAGGAAGAGGTGACTCTCGATGCGGCAGTAAACAGTACTGTCAGTATAAACTGCCTCACCAATTATGCCGCCGGCTGGCTGGTGGATAGAATCGAATGGGGGAGCACCGGAAGCAACTGGCTCTCGGCTGTTCTGGCCAGCGTTGGCAACCCGAATTCGGATCTTGTATTGACAACCAATACGGCAAATTCCGGTGCATCTGACCGTGTGGCTACCGTCCACCTTAAGGCGGGACGGTTGACTCACAAAATTACCGTGACGCAACAACAATTTCCGTCTATTGCTCTTCGCTTCGCTCGTAGCAATATCGTTTGGGATGCTGCTAATAGTAGATTGACTTTCGCGACGACTGAGGCTGAGAACGTTACTATTCCTGCCAATGTGCAGGGTGTTTTCTTCAAATGGGGTTCTTTGGTAGCTATCAGTCCTACTGGTACATCTGCTAATTACAATGCCAGCCAGATTTTGTTTAGTGCTAACGGTACGAAGAATTATACTTGGGCAAATGTTCCTTATATCAACGAAACGATTGCTCCGTTCAACGATAGCGACTTGAATTCGGATGATTTTGCTACGTATAACGGTAATAGCGGTTACAATGCTTCTACCAATAAGGGTGATATTTGCCGCTATATAACCGCTCAAGGTTGGGTCCCTTCCGGTGAAAGATGGCGTTTGCCCAAACAGTCGGAGTTAGATGCTTTGATTGCCGAGACAACTTCTGTCGGTAACAATGGTGGATTTGGTAGTATCACTTCTCCTAACACTCCGGCCAATGTTAACGGTTTCTGGCAGGTTCCGAGTGGCCGTTGGCTGGGTAAAGGTGCTGCTACTGCGGGTACTTCTCGTGGAACAGAACAGGTTCCCGGCGTTTCTTCAGTCTATTTTCCTGCGGGGGGGAATCGTGGCAACACCGATGGGAGTTTGTACAACGCAGGCCGCTATGCTTACTCGTGGTCAGGTTCGTCCGAAGGTACCGTAAACGCGTACGATCTGTACGTCAACTCGATCAGTGCGGGCAGAGACAGCGGCGGCAACCGTAACTATGGGTTCTCCGTGCGTTGTATCCGAGAATAAAATCGATTCAATAGAGACAAAATGATATCAGATTATGATACGTAAATTATTGATAAATAAAGATAAGGCGATCACACCGGAAAGGTGGGGAACGTCACCCAAAGGGTGGTTACCCTGGCAGGCCATGGCGGCAGTATGGCTGCTGTCGGCAGGTTTGAGCGGCTGTATAGCCGATAAGTATGACGACATTGAGGGAGCTGACGGCAAACTCATCAAGTTTACTCCGGCAGTGAATAATACACAAGATAATGGCGGTACCCGAGCTGCCACGGGACATCCTATTGAGAATGGGGGGGGGATCCCCGTGAACGGTTCGTTCGGTGTGTATGCCTACAGCAATTTGGGAGGGACTGTGACATCTTATAACAATGAGCTTAGAAATAATACGAAAGTCGGATATGACGGCACGGATTTTACTTATACTCCTGTAGCTAAATGGCCGAGTCAGAGCGGAGCGCAGTTGGCATTCTACGGTTATTATCCATGGCGGGATTTATCCAATCCTCCTGCAACGGGTGAGCCGGGGATTAGTATAAATTCGTCCCAGAATACCTTTATGATCGACTATACCACACCTACCGACCCATTGAAACAGGTGGATTTGATGTATGCTTATACCTATTATACAGGAGGCTTCGCTCCTGTGAAGATGACTTTTAATCATGCCCTGACGCGTGTGAACTTCAAGGCCAAGGTAGAGGACTACACGCAGCCGGTGAAGATCACCTCAATTAAGATTACTAATGTGGAAACCCACGCCCTGGTGCTTGTGAACGGTGGTAGTCAGAATGCTACTGCGACATGGACAGGGTTCGGTAATGAACTTAAAGATATGACGCTGAATGAGGACCACGGACTACGTACGGACTACACAAAACTTGAATCATCGCTCATCACGATGACGAAGCCGGGTAGTGCTACGACACCAGGTGGTGAACTGCTGTTGATCCCGCAGCCGGTGGAGAATTTGGAAGTTGTCGTTGAGGCGACGCTGGGTGGTGCGAACTTCCCCGAACCGTTTGTCTTCCCGCTTAAAGGTACTCCCGACTGGGTAAAGAACCAGATTGTGACTTATGAAATAATTCTCTCCAGTAGCGGCATGAAGCTTGTTGCCAAGTTCGACAACTGGGAGGATAATTCTGTTGAAGTTATACAGGATGGGCAATGGTGGATGACGGTAGACAAGGATGAACTGACGTTCGACCCGCTCGGAGATACGGGAAGTATCGTAGCCGAGACCAATTATAATATCAACTCGCAAGGATATTCGGCAGGGCTTTCTGCAAGCGTTCCGCCTGAATACAATTGGCTAAGCATTGCGGGAGCCTCGGGCTCGGACGGTGACTTGGCGCGGACCTTTACGATAAAAGCAGACCCCGTCAGTGGTACTGCTATAAGAACCGGGGAGGTGCATATTACCGCCGGTAATTTCAGTAAGGTAATAAAGATAAGCCAAAATGATACGTTTCTCAAGATTGTGGGTGATGATAACGCAACTGAAATTTCGGAGTTACTGTTTTGCGAAGCAGCAGAAGTGACCTCAACTAAAAAAATTACAGTACGGTGGACTCCTGTTTCTTCTTCGGTGAGTATCAGCAACAGTGCACAAGGGGCAGAGGCATTTCCTAGTGGTGCGGGTGCACCTGCATCGGGAACGCTGAACGATGGTTCAGGTACACATACTTATACTATAAGACCGGCAGCTATGACTACGGCGGAACTGGCCAATGATCCGTTTAAGGAGAGGTCGAGTTTGCTGAATTTCAATCTGATTGATGGTACGAAATCTGTAAATAAAAGTTTGTTGTTGAAACAACTGGTACCTACGGTCGTGTTTGACCAACGTACAAACTTCTATCGTTTGGATGGTTCTAATTATAGCTTTAAAGTGAGGAGCAACAGTGGATGGCGGATTAAGTCTATCACAGGCGATACTAATTTATTGAGTCCTCTCAATAATAACTTGCAGGTGGGAACTTCCGGTGGTTATGAAACTGCTATCGGTAGTGGTACTGATATCTATTTTACCGCAACGAATAGTATCACATCGTCGGGAACTATCACTGTTGTTTTTGAATGTACTGATCCGAAACTTCCTTTTGCAGAAAAGACGCTGGTGCTGACATTGTCAGGTGAGTATTATCCTTCTATGCATCATGGTTGGGCTGGTTCTAACATTTACTGGGATGGTACTAAGTTGACTTTTGATGATGTTAATGTTACAACCCACCAGTATTATCAGGGCGTTTTCTTCCAGTGGGGGAGTTTGTGGGGTATCGCTCCTAATGGTGCTCATGGAAGTGCATGGAATAATATTGTTTATAGATTAAATGGTAGTAGTGGTGTCCATACTAAAACTACTTCTGCTATTGGTTGGAATAATAATAGTATTCCCCGTGTCGATGATAATAGTATAACCAGTCATCCTCCTACAGGTATGAATGCAAGATACCGTAATTATCTTTATGAAATAACCGATGGCGCTACAGGTAAGGGGGATATATGTAAATATTTGACTGAACAGGCTCCGGGTAAGCTGATTCATGGTAAGAAGTGGCGCATGCCTACTTCGCAGGAGTTTGATGGTAGTTATTCGTTTGCTGGTAATTGGAATTATGTTACTTCGCCCAGTGATGCGGGGGGCTTTAATATGTTGTCTAATGGTAGAGTCACAAAAGCAGCTGCTAATGGTAATGCTGCTACTGTCTTCCCCGCTTCGGGGTATCGCACCAACAGCAATGGGCAGTTGTACTACGTGGGCTACTACGGCGACTATTGGTCGGGCTCGCCAAATGGTACGAACGGGTACGCCCTGGGCTTCCGCAGTGGCAACGTGCTCCCGGGCAACAACTACAATCGCTCGTACGGCTTCTCCGTGCGGTGTGTTGCAGAATAAAAGGGAGCTTGTCTCCCGCATTCGATTTATTTGATTTATTTCCTTCGTGCATTAAAAGCACGAAGGTTCAAGTACCGCCGTAGGCGGTCGAAATATGTAGAAAATAGTGAAGCAAAAAGGACATTAAAATAGAAAATAGTAAAAAGAAATAATAAACTATGGCTACAACAGCAGAAATATTGAATAGGGAAGAACTCCTAAAACCTCGCATTTATCTTTATAAAGAGGGCGTTTTTTGGAAAGCTTACCAATATTCGGCTTACCGGGTTGTGCAACGGCATGCCAGTTTCAAATTGAAGAAGAAATTTGTGAAAGCGGTTTCGTGTGAAATCGTATCACTGGGGTTTCCGGATACAACGCTTGAACGGATATTTGATAAACAAGAGATAGAAATGATCAATGAAAAAATGATCAGCATACCGTGCGGAGAACTGGACAAGAAGGGGTATAAAGAATGGTTTGATAACTTACCACTACTGGGACATTTGGTAGATAGCTGTTTGTCAGGAACTGATGAACTAAGAATCCGAACTATCAGTACGGGAGAGAATATATTGAGAAAGATAAGAGAATTCCGCATTGAAGAAGCGACACCACTATCGTGTATGGAATTCGTGGTATCGATGCGCAAGGAACTCATTGGGTAAGTAAAAAGATGGCTATATATGAGAATCTGCCTGTATTCAAGCAGTCGTACGACCTGTTGATAGACATATACGGGATGGCCAAGAATATGTCGAGAGACTATCGCTTCACCATTGGAGAGGAACTGAAAAGGAGAGTGATGGATCAGATGATTTGCATCTATCATGCCAATGGCAGCAAGAATGAGGATAAATGGATGTATCTGAAAAAGGCACGCGAATATATTGTGGAAATCAAACTGTTTATCCGTTTGCTGAGTGATCTGAAGCAGATTTCAATAAAGAGAGTGGCGGCTTTGACAGAGAAAACGGAATCAATATCGAAACAATTAACAGCATGGGCTAAGAGTGTAAAATAAAAAAGCAGACCGAGAGTTCTGCCAGTGCATAGACGGCTGGCAGGAGAGTGGTAATATAAATTCAGCAGTCCGCCAATTTATGTGTATGCAAAGGCGTAGAACAACAGCCGGAGCAAACAATAAACGGGCTATAAACAACAGTCTGTATTTGGGTTCGGAGAATATTCGTCCGCAGGTACATTCATAAGAGAGACTGCTTTATCCCCGCTTCGGGGTATCGCAACAACAGCAATGGGCAGTTGAACAACGTGGGCAACAACGGCAACTATTGGTCGGGCTCGCCAAATGGTACGAACGGGTACAACCTGAACTTCAACAGTGGCAACGTGAACCCGGACAACAACAACAATCGCTCGAACGGCTTCTCCGTGAGGTGTGTTGCAGCATTTATGAATGATTTTTTATAAAGTCAGAATGATATTTGTAGAGAAAAATAATTTATTGGCAGATCTGTTCCGAGCGTACTATGATGCCAGGAAGAATAAACGCAATACGGTAAACCAACTGCGTTTTGAACTGGATCTTGAACACAACCTATATATTTCATACATGGAGATATTAAACAGAATGTATGAACCCAAACCCAGCATCGCGTTTATTGTGTTCTCACCTGTGCAAAGGGAAGTGTTTGCTGCTGATTTCTGTGACAGGGTTGTGCACCATTTATTTTTCAACTATGTTAACCCGATTTTTGAACGCACGTATATAGAGGATTGCTATTCGTGCCGGAAAGGTAAGGGAACGCTATATGGAGTGAAACGAATATTTCATCATATCAGAAGTTGTTCTGACAATTACACTCGCCCATGCTTTATCCTTAAACTGGACCTGCAAGGGTATTTTATGAGTATAGACAGGAGGATACTGTATGAGAAGGTAAGAGGTACTATGGAGAAATATGCGTACCGGAAAGATGGTGACGGAATCCGCTGGAAGGATAAACTGGACTATGAGTTGGTTATGTATCTGGCGAAAGTAATCATTTTTAATGATCCGGTTAAAAATTATCAGATTAAAGGTCATAAATCTGATTGGGACGGATTGCCGCTGAATAAGAGCCTTTTCTATTCGGATGAGGGATGTGGTTTGCCTATCGGCAACCTGACAAGCCAATTGTTCAGCAATGTGTATTTGACTTGTTTCGACCATTATGTCAAACGTGAACTTGGTTTTAAACATTATGGCAGGTATGTGGATGATTTCTATCTTATAGATGAGGATAAAGAGAAGCTGAAAGCGGTGATACCCAAGCTGGCTGCTTTTTTGAAAGAGCATCTGAAGCTAACAATACATCCGAAGAAGATTTATTTGCAACAGTATGAGAAGGGGGTATTGTTTACGGGGGGATTTGTCAAGCCATACCGTATTTATATTGCAAACAGGGTGAAAAAGCGTATGACCGAAAGGCTGGATAGCTTGAGAAATAATAAAAAACTGAATTTGCATGAATTGAGATGTTCTGTCAATTCGTATCTGGGGGTAATGAAGCATTATAAGTCGTTTAATATAAGGAAGAAGATAATGATCAGGCATGCCTGGGTTTTTAAATATGGGTATGTATGCGGATGCTGTTCGATATTTAAACTGAATGATCCCGGTAGTGCCCCGTGCTGCTAAGATATGGTACTTGGAGTTAGCTGTTGATGAATATATGGAAAAGGAAAGGGAGAAAAAATAGAGTAAATAAACGTAAGAAACTGTGCTGTATAGCGTATGATGAAATTTATAAGGAAATATGACTGGGCCAAAATTAGCGGCATATTGAGTTTGCTTGCTGTTGATGGCTTTATCGTTTTGGGTC
>ERZ773259.2078-NODE-2078-length-13949-cov-11.652584_pt1 | contig 13949 bp, 9 predicted proteins | sample MGYA00511961_ERZ773259 | MGnify/ENA primary metagenome ERZ773259 (study PRJEB29015, sample SAMEA2737775) | human gut metagenome | biome: human gut; feature: human-associated habitat; material: faeces | place: China | collected 2012 ...
AGTAACATAAATATTGCAAAGCCTATCCACACTATCGGCATATATTGCTCCATAGGGCTGTCACCCCCCCTTTTCGCATAATTTTAACACAATATTATACATTAGTCAAACTATTTTATGCGTTTTCTGTTAGATAAATTCATTTGCCTAATCGCTAAAAATGTACAATAAAATCACCCCTTATGATAATAAAGAAATTATCATAGGGGGCTGTAGTCTGATGATGTGCGATATTCGCTTTCAAAAAACAGATAAATGTAAAAAATACTTGTGAAGAATACATCTAATATTAGGATGCTCGAATGAGCCCCCTAAATTATTGCTTATATACTTTTATAGCTCCATTTAACATGATAATGAAATCAGCCAAACACTTTTTCAAGATTTTTGCCGTCTTGAGTTATTCTGTAAAGGTTAAAATATGCATTATCTGTGAAATATAGGTATTTTGAATCTACGATATAAAGACCATTCAACTCGATACCATCATTAAATATTTTAGTAGTTTTGTCAGTTGAAGTATCAATTGAATATATTCCCTTGTCTTTACCGTTTTCAACTGATAAAAACACCTTATCTTTGTAGCTGTTGATAACCATACCTGCATTTGATTTAAACAATGTATTTATAGTACCGTTTTTTAAATCCGCACAATAAACTGTTTCATATCCGTTATCAGATTGATTAACTATCATGCCGTATATCTTATCATTTACGGCAGATAAGCAGGTAATTTTGACAAAGTCACTGCTTGGAGTATAAGGAATTTTGTAAACTAACTTTCCGTTATTTGGATTATATTTACAAAGGAACAGGTTTGTAGAAGCGTCTTCTTTATCGCTTGTTCTCTTTCCTGCAACAAAATAAATATATTCATCATAAAATCGAAGATCTGAAATATAGTCAAAATCAAGGTTATCCACCGACAATATTAACTTTGTATCATTTTCATCTTGTCGGTAAAGGTTGTAGAAACCGTAAACTACCATAGTATCGCCTATAACATTACCACTGTATAATTCAGAATAGCTGAAATAGAGTTCATCACCTACAACAAACAATTCTTCAAGCGAAGCGTTATCATTATTAAGATCAGGCAATTTCAAATATTCCTTATAATGTTTTTGATTCAAATCATAATACTGAACAATGTCATTGTGTATATAAGGTGAAAAAATATTCTCATTGGAAACACGGTTTAAATCAAGGCATTCACTTGTAATTGCAGGACCTTTCCAATAAATTCGCTTGGTATAGTCCGAAGTGATTTCATATGTTCCGTATTTAAAAAAGTCGTTTGCCGCATTGTAATATAGTTTGTCACCAACTCTTGCCAAATTACACATTACATTTGCGCAAGTATTCATATAACTATTGTTATCCAGCTCATTTTCAATCTTAACATTATGTTCCGGAACGCTTGTAAGAGAAAAATACACCACTCCTGCAACTGCAAAGAAACAAAATATTAAAGCAATAGCAATAATTTTAAAAGTCTTTTTTCTTTTCATTTTAAAAACCTTTCTTAAAGCTTTATGAATAATATGAGTATGTTACCCATTTTCCAAATTCTCTGAATTTCTTAATAGCATTATTCGGTATAACATGAAAATTGTTTAATTCATCATGAAACGCTTTATTTCTACTAGATAATTCACCATATTTTAAGTAGAAAATGCTTTTTTGCACACAATTATTGAATCCTAAACTATAAGAATCATTTGTAGTTAATATATGAGAATATGGTCGGTATTTACCTTTATATTTTTCTGATGGATATCTAAACCTAACATAAACTTTTCTTTTACCAATACCGCTAAAGGCATAAGAATATTGATTGTTACTTATATATTTTTTTATTTCTTTAATACAATTTTCAAAATGCCCAGAAAATTGTATAGCTCTCGTATACTCTTCGTAATAGTACAACTTACCAAATTTATTAGAATAGTTTCTATTATAATAATTGATCTGAGCTCTTACTTTACCTGTAATTTCCCTTAGGGAAGAAGTTCCTATAAATAACAACTGAACACTTCTATCTCCCCAATAGAAATACCACCAATACCCTGATTTTTCTTTCAACAAAAGTGATGTATGTCCTTTTCCATTAGCACTATTTGGTGACTGTATCCACCAAGCATCTTTACCCTCATCATCAGATTTATTTATCGCATTATTCTCGCAATAAGCAAACATATTTGTGCTAAGCGGTGTGCCTGATTGAGTGTCAGCATATACATCCGCATTCAAAAATCTGCCTGTTAGCGGGTCATAATAACGGCTTTGGAGATAGTACAAGCCTGTTTCTTCGTCATAAACATAACTGCGATAGCGGAACGGATTCAGTTTGCCGACTGTGAGTGTGCCGTTGTCTTCGGTAAGCATATTGCCCCACGCATCGTAGGCATACTCTGCGACTGCTTTGCCGTCCTTATCAACAATTTCGGTAATATCACCCTGCAGGTCTTTGATGTAGTAATACATAGTTCCGTTGCAGGAAACAGACATTACTTCGCCCGAATTATCGTAGTAGAAGAACAGCGTATCACTGCCCTTAGTGAGTGCGAAAAGGTTATTATTGCTGTCGTAGTAATAGTTAGTTTTCACTCCGTCAACAGACTTTTGCGTTCTCATACCGTTTGAGTCATAATTCATCTGAATGGCTTTATCGGAAGTGTTGATTTTCTTGAGAATTCTTCCGTTTTCCCATTCAAAGCTCATTCCGTCACGGTATGTCAATGGATTGCCGTTTTTATCATATGTGATACTGTCACCGTCAAACTCAGTAAGTTTATCTTTCCAGTTAGTGTCACCATACGAATAAGTTCTTGTTTCGAGTAATTTTACAGGTGCCCAGTTAGTACCGAGTGAATACGATTCCATTTTTTGAATGTTACCGTAGTTATCATAAACTATTCTGATATAGCGACCTGTTCGGGTATCTGCATACCATACAAGCTGATTGAGTTCATCGTATGTATATACAGCCACCTTTTTACCGTTTTCATACACATTCTCTACATTACCTGTATCGTTGTAATTATAGCTGTAGCCAAGCACCTTATCAGAACTCAACTTATAGCTGATTCCGCCAACCATATTGGTAGTAGCATTGCTTTCACTTCCGTGATAATAAGAATACTGCTTTGTAAATACGGTATCGCTCTTGTTCTGTTTTGTTGTTACAGCTGACACTCTGCCAAAATCATCTGTCGAGGTTTCGTTTATTACACCATCATTATTTACAAATGACTTTCCGTGATCATCTGAACCTGTTGTAATGGTCTTTGTCTGACCGTTTACAGATGTCTTTTCTACCGTATTGCCGTCTGAATCGGTAACAATATAATGAGTAAGACTGCCGTCTGATGATGTACGATATTCGCTTTCAAGCGAACCGTCAAATTTGTAGTAGTAATATGAAGTTTCGCCGCTTGAATAGTCAACCGCCTTTGTAACAAGACCTTGCTTGTTGTAAATCATCTCGGCAATTTTGCCTGTTTCGCCTGTGATTATCGAAATATTGCCATAGTTATCATAAGCATATTCAAGATAATCACCGTTTGCATAAGCAGTCTTTGTAAGATTACCGTTACTGTCATATGTATGACTTGCAACAGTTACATTGCCTATTTTAGTTGACACAAGATTGTAGAAAACATCGTAGTTAAAGGAGTAGTCAAAACCATTGTGTGTGATTTTTGATACAGAGCCTAAACCGCTGTATGTATATGAGTTTTCAGAATCACCATTTTTAACAGATATAAGATTGCCTGATGAATCATATGCGTAGCTTGTCACATTTTCATCAGCGTCAGTAATCGAAGTTACATTACCGTTGACATCATAAACATAATGTGTTGTACTTCCCTGTTCATTGGTTTCGGAAGTTACATAATTGCCTGTGCTGTCATATTCTAAACTTGTCTGCATAAACGGTTTTGTTTTGTCAACAGATTCGGACAATACTTCATAATCAACATAATTGTCAACCTCTGTATCATCTGAATCGTTACCTGCACTGACCGAAGAATCATCTTTTGAATCTTCTGATCGTTTAGTCACATACCCCGTTGCTAAAATATTCAGTTCAGCGTTGGTAACTGTCATTTCATTTTCATTATAACCATATACAAATGCAAATGCAACATAATCGATGGTTTCGTCACTATTTTCGGGACTTATTGACAAACTTACCTGCTGATTTTTGGAAGTATTGACATTAAATTCCTTATAGTGCATTTCGGGAGTGCTGTTGTTTTTGTAGTAAATATTGAGTGCAATGCCAAAGGTTCTGTTTTCGTTTGAAAGCGGAACAGACTCTGCTTTTGCAGTACCGTTGATTTTAAACGATACTCCTGCCTTATCTACCTTTACATTCTGATAGATATATTTGTTGCCGAGTGATGGACTCGATGATGTGCTGTCATCTGTATCATCGCCGTCCTCATCGGTCGAAGTATCGGAAGATTCAACTTCGTAAGTTTTCTTTACTTCTCTGACTACAAATCCCTGTTCAGACTTGATTGCGTTGCCGTAATCGTCATATGAAGTAATGCTATCCATTGGAGCAGTTTCCGTAACTGTTTTGGTGTAGGTAGATGGTTCGGTGTTGCTTTCTGTAGTAGTTTCTTCTGTTGCCGATTCTGTGTTGGAATCATCAACCGCACCTGCTGTACCGCCTATTGCTACAGTACTGTTATTGGCTGAAATGCTCTTGTTTTCTTCTGTGAGCCAGTTGTCATTTGAGCTGAAATCGCTGTTTTGAAGAGCATTGAAGTTGTTGGCACAATTGCCCTCTTCAAACTGGATACAGTCAAACCAAGCTGTACCCGATGCGTATCTAATCAAGCCATACACACGGATTGACGCTGTTGTACTCGGCACATTTGCTGTTACGCTTATCCTCTGCCAATCAAGTGTGCCTGTAAGTCCGATACTGTTGATTTCTTTTACAGTCTTGCCTGATGAATCAAGGCACTTAACTTTAAGGATTGCTCCGACAGAGCCACCACTATAAATCTGCTTTACATTCTTTGTCTTTACATATGCGGAGAAAGTTACATCTTTGCCGTTGGAAGTTGTTTCTTTGAACTGATGTGCAAAGCCTGTAAAGAATGCGGAATTGTCTTCGCTTGTCGGATTTTCAACCTTGAGTGAAGTTGTTCCGAGATACTGATAGTAACCATCCTCTTCTGTTGCGGCAGAATTATCGACTGTTACTTTACCGCCTTTACTTGCGGTACTGCCCTTTGTGCCGTTTGACACGAAGTAATATTTTCCTCCGCCAACTTCTGTCTGCTCAGTTGATTCTGTAATGTAATTTTTAGTGTATGCGTTTGCACTGTTGTTAATTACAAGTCCTGTGTTTTCGGACGAAGTTGCATAGCCGTTTGAATTGAGGACAGAAACAGTTGAACCGCTGTTATCAAAAATATGGGTTTCACTATGTCCCTGCTTATCTGTAAACACGGTTGTATTGTCGGCATTGTAGCTTATGTTAAGATGATTGCCCTCTGTGCCGTCAGTACCGTATTCTGTGATATTAGTTACCTTACCGTTTGTGTAGCTGAACTTATATGTTGGCAAAGACTTCATATAGTTGTCCGATACACCCGAAATTGAAATCAGGTTATAATCATCATCATATTCAAATTGTGAAATGTGACCGTCATTGAATGAAATTGAAGTAACCTTATCCTTTGCGGTTGTATAAGCAATATCAATCCCAGTACCATCAGGCTTTGTAATTCTTTTTACAACCTTTTTGCCGTTAGTACTGCTCTTGTATTTTAACTGAACTTCTCTGCCCGAACCGTCTGTGATTTTGGTTAAGTCACCGTCGGTGTAGGTATATGTGATTGTATTCTTGTGTTCGTCTTTTTCAGAAAGGAGTTTACCGCCGTTTGCGGTTGATTCGTAAGTCTGAGTTGTTGAACCGTTATCAATGAAAATGTTATTTTCATCTTTGGTTAGTGTAAGACCTAAACCGTCTTCATCTTCCCATTTAGCGGTTTCACCCTCTGCAAGTTTAAGGTAATGGTCTGTACCGTCAGCATCGGTATAGATATAGTTGTAGCCTGCTTTGGTAAGATTTTTGTCGGTTACTTCTCTTACATATTGATTGAATGAGAACTGCCAACCGTAACCGCTTGCAGAACCGTTTTCAAATGCTGTGTCTTTGTTAATGCTGTTGTATGTTGCAGTAATGCTCAACGGCATTCTTGAACCTGTTCCCTCATACAAAGTTTGGTTTATTACAAGGTTGCCGAGGTAATCCGATACAGCCGCCTGTGCGTTAGTGCCGACATTGATTGTGTGGTATGAGAGATTGCTCTCCGTGCCTGTAAAATCTTTATAGATGAGCGTTAAGGCAGGTTTTGTAGATGTTTTTGTATAAGACTTAAATACGACTTTTTTTGAACCAACTGTATCAAGTGCCTCCATGACAAAACCTTTGGTATTGGTATCGCTATACCAGCCTTTGAAGGTGCTTGTAAGGTCAAATGTCAAATACCGATTATCTTCATATGTAAGAGAATCATAATCAAGCACTTTTGAATCGTATTTTACATTCCCATTTGAAGCAGATGTAAGCTTGTGAGCATTCACAATGATAGGGTTTTCGCCCTCATCAGCAAACAAATTACTGCCGTTTTCTGTTTCAAAACTATATTTGGCACTTATAACTTCTTCTCCGTTTCCAAGTTTCGGAAGATTATTTACAGTACAAATAGCATATGAATTTTTAGATGTATAGTACGGTCCGTAACTATTTACTGAGCCGTTAGCATTCTCATAAAATGTAAGATCACTTTTGAGAGTAGTCGTGATTTCAGGATCAATCGTAACAGGAAATGCTCTGCCGATTGTATGAATGAAAGCATAGTCGGCGGTCAGCTTAACCTGAAGATTTGAGCCTTTTTGCTTTACAATCTCAATTTTCATCTGTGTGCTTGAACTGCCCTTTTCATCGTACATATACGGTGCTGAGATTGTATATATTTCTTTTCCGTCCTTATTTGAAAGTGTGATTGTTTTATCATCTTTTTGCTTTGCGGTAAGGTTCGGAATTTTGTAATTCAATGTAAATTCATTCTGAGCCTTTGCACTTTTGAGAATTATGTTTTCTTTAATGCCTGTTGTAGTGACAAAATACTGCAAGTCAACATCGCTGAAAACATCTTTGTACAAAGTTTCTGTTGTTATATTTTTAAGCGTAGTAAATTTATCATTACCGCTTGTTTTTTCGTTATTTTTCTTTACATCAGCTTTGCTCTTGCCTGCATTATCGTAACCCCAGCTGATTTTATATCCGTTTGATTGCAGTGAAATCATATTTTTTGACTTAGCTTTATTTGAAAGATTGACCGAAATATCACTGCTTTTGTTTGTATATGAAGAATCACCTGCTTCATCGGGAGATGCAGTCTTATCCTCCGATAAAGTATTGTTATATTCAACCCATTTGCCCTTGCTGTCTTTGTAGTGGACAGGTTCGTTGTACTGAGCAATCATCTTTGTTCCGTCTTCGAGCAAAAATTCTTTTGAATTTTCCGTTCTTTCGCCTGTTAGCTCTTTGACAATTTTGCTCTCTTCGGGATTTTCTCCGACAACATTGTTAAATGATGAATATTGAGTTTCCGCCTTTGGCAGTGTCGCCGCTACAACATCAACAGGCAACGACAAACCAACCGTTGCACATAATGTTATTGAAACTGCCGATAACATTTTCCTTATTTTTCCGTTCATACTCTAGCCTCCTGTTTTTTGATTTGTTGATAAGTTTAATAAAAATTTCCCCTATGCTTTCTTTTTAAACTTTAATCTATCCTCCTTTCACTTATAACTCATTTGGTAATTGTTCACTGTTTTTAACTGCTATCTTCCTACATTTTGTATGCTATTGTTATTATATATCACATCGTGCAAAGTTGTAAATATATTTTTATGAGTTATTTTATTTTTGTAAATTCCGACAATAAGAAATGCTTGTATTTGTATATATTACCTGTTGCAACTACCCTGCCGCCAAATTTTAGGCATAAAAAAAGAGCCCAATGGCTCAGATGTTAAAAATATTAAATAAGTAATCGTTATTGATTATATTCAATTTTCTGATATACACTTGGTTTTTAAATTTATAAGAAGGTATCATTTTATTTACTCCATTATGTTTTAAATTTTGCTTGTATTCTAAAGAGGCCCTTTCGAGCCTCCTTACCGCAAATGTTCTGCCCCATTCTGACTGATATTTTGTCGGAATATATCTTAAGATAGTTTTTCAACAAATTATATTACTTTTTAGACTTTTGATTTGTTTTTGCAACTTCATCCAAACCTATAAAGTACATACCTTTTCTTTTTTGTTTTTTCAAGTCTGATACTGTCTCTGTAAACAGAATAATCTATTTGTTTTTATATGTCAATACATAGAGGAGTTTAACATACATCACGCTATACATATTATATATAGAGGTGATTATGATTTACAAATATTTTGCCTAAGGACATAACTACTTCTTTTTATATTTATGAATTGCATATGCAACTGCACCTGTTGCGGCGGCACCTGCTACTGCTCCGGCACCGGCAGAAACAACTGAATTATCTGAATTGGCGGCACTTTGAACAGCTTCGGTAGTTGCCTGAACAGCTGTGCTATTTTCAATTGTTGTGTCGGGTACAGTTGTAGGAGCGGTTGTAGGTAACGGCTTAGTGGTCGACGGAACAGTCACTTTGTGTGTAGTAGGCGGTATTGTCGGTTTGTGTGTAGTCGGAGGATCGGTTACTACATTACTGTGTGATGCGTGAGAACTATGTTCAGTTGCTATGTTAGAATGTGAGGCATGTGAAGCGTGAGAATTATGCTCAGTAGCAACATTTGAATGTGAACTGTGACTGCTGTGCGAATCATGTGACGAATGGCTTTTAGCAGATGTGTGTGACACATGAGAACGATGATAAGAAGTTGATGAATGCGAAGAATGTGAACTGTGAGAAGAATGTGCGGCCTGAGCATTTATTCCTGCAATTATGCTTAACAAAATAACCATTGAACCGACTGCGAGTATCTTGTTCCTTGTTATATTACCCTCTTCATCATTGATAAAATTGATTATCTCTTTCTTCACCTTTGGGAACATATCATTTTCCATAAATTTACACCTACCATTTCTCTATTATTGATTTTTCTTTTTCGTTTTGGAGTGCGGAGAAAATTCTATCAAGAATCCCTCTATATATTTTACATCTGTAAGAATTCGGTTCTCTGTTAAATATATTTTTATTTAATGCCAAATTTGTTACAGGGCAAGTTCCGCAATAGGGGCTGTAAACGCAATCGTGGCAAGTCGGAAGTGATTCGAGTACACTTGAAATACAAGCAGCTTTACAATTATTGCAATTTATAAGTTCATCATATGTATTGTCATATACATTACCGAGTTTAAAGGAATCGTCTCCCATTTCAGCAAGCATTCTTCCCTCATCACAAGTATATATATTACCGTCATAATAATAAGCAATCTGACCGATACCTGCTCCGCATGGAGAACGCAGCTCCATATAATTCACGGGATAACCGTGCAGGATCTTAGACAAAAAAATTGTTGCATGACCTTCACTGATTTCTGTACCATTCATGTTGAGTTGCAAAATATAATCAAAAGCTTTGTTGTAAAATTCTATAAATTCTTCGGCAGAATATCCGACAATGTTCCAATCTTTATTTGCACAACCAAGAGGAGTAAGCGGTCGGATAAAAATGCTTTTTAAGCCCATTGAAATATACTCATCAACTATTTCTTTATAAAACGGCAGACTGTTGGAGGTCGTAGTTTGAATTGCACCAAACTTTATATCATTAAGTTTTAATTGTCCAATAGATTGTTTTACATCAGAATATGAACCTTTGCCATTGCGATAACATCTGTTCATATTATGCACAAGTTCATTACCGTCAATTGAAGTTGATATGCCTACATTGTATTTCTTAATAAAATCTATAATTTCCTGAGTTATAAGCGTGAGGTTCGTCACAATGTTGTACGTGATAGTTTTTGATTTTTTCTTTAACTCTGTATATTCCACGATATGTTTAATAACAGAAAAATTAGCAAGGGGTTCACCACCTTGAAATTCAAATGAAAGATTATCATTCGGTGAAGTTAATGCTACATCCACGGCTCTTTCTGCAATCTCTTCTGTCATAAATCCGTTAGGTATTTCATTACCGTTTTGAGCTTGACAATACACACATTTTAAATTACAGCTGTTAGTAACAACAAAAATGTGCAATCCGGTTGCCGAGAAAAGATAATTTTTACTGTCACGAAAATAAGGTTTTACTTTTTCGGCAAATCCTCTCGGAGAACCATCGTAGCAAAACATATTTTCCTCTGCAGATTTTCCAAAGTCTGAATTCATATCGACTTGGTTATTTATCAGAGAGAAGAGTTCTTTTTTATCAGCAAACAAATATCGTCCTAAATCATTTGTAATAAGATATTCATTATTTAATTTTTTAAAATTAAAATAGTTAATCATATTTTTATTTTCCTAATGGTATAATATCGTCTTTTGAAAGTCTTACAGTACCTGCGAACATTCCTCCGCATGCGTCTTTTTGACAGCATTTTTCGCATCGTTCTGTATATCTGATTTTATAATCACTAATGCTTTTTTCGCAAAGACTTCTGTACATTTTATCAACAGCACAGAGAGGGAAATTGTATAATCCTACATCAATGCCTGCACCAATCAGTAAATCAATTGCTTTCTTTGATACCCTGAAAGCATCGGGGTAGCTTATCCATACTCTGTTTTTATTTTTTGCCGCATTGCCTGTCATTTCAAGTCCGATAAATTTTACGCACTCAATGCCTAAGAAGTTATCGGTAATGAGTTTAGCTATATCGGTTATGAAGTCTGCGTTCAATCTGCTTACAACTATACGAAGTTCAATTTTCGCCCCGATTGACAGCAAATTCAACAAACCGTTAAATGTTTGAATAAAACTTCCTTTAGCCTGAGTAATGCTGTCGTGAGTTTCACTGTTATACCCATGGATAGGTATGCCTAATTTAAGAGCATGAGGACAAGTTTGTTTGAATAAATTCAAGTATTCTTTATTGCTAAAAATTCTGCCATTTGTGAGTAACAAATACGAAGTATTCGGCAAATTATCTTTAAGAAAAGAAAGTAAATCAAAAATACTTTTGCCTATCAAAAACGGTTCTCCACCAGTAATTGTTATGTGACACACATCATTCGGAAAATATTTTGCTATTCTTATCAGTTCATCACCGTAATAATTCTCGCCGTTTCTTCGTATAGATTCAGCAGTCGGACACATAACGCAATTTGAATTACATCTGTTTGTTACAAGTATTGCATTATCAAGTGAAGCATTATTAAAGTATTTATAGGCATTACCTCTGCTGTCAACCTGAAAAACATCATAATCGGCACACAAACTAAATCTTTGTGTTTCTTCTTCTGACAGATTTAGAGTAATGTTTTCAGGGTAAATGATAATACTTCTATTGCTCAAAAGTCCCGTATTCAATTCTTTTTCCAACAAATAATCTTTTACTCTCTCACTCTTAGCAAATGAAAATATTCTTGGCTTTCCGTCATAGTCTTTAATTTTTATAATCAATTTAACATTACTCCCACAATGATATATGTTACTATTCCAAGAGAAATAAATATAGCAAACGGAATTTTTCGTACTATTTTAACCGTTTTGCTTCCATACTTTGACTTTTCCCATCGGTGAATACTTTCACATTCGCTTTCGGATATTCTATCGCTTATGTTTTCATGTGACATATCAGGCAGACCTTTCACTCTTGAATTCAAAAACAGCATTGAAGTTTCAGTAGAAATAATCATACCCGCCTTGACATCAGAAGTATTTATATATTCGTAGTTGTACTCACTGATAAAAAGTTTCATAAGCATAACTATAAATACAAGTCCGAAATTAACAAAATACATAGTTTCAAACGATTGTCTAAGGCACATAAATATGACTGTCAACACCAATGCTATCGGCAAAATTATTCTTTTATCAAGATGCTTTAATGAATTCAGCAAAATAACAAAAGATATATTTATTGCTAACAGTACAAATATGTAATGTATGAAGAACTCAGCAAAAAAGTATAAAAGTATGTTGTCAATTGCTATTATGCAACAAACGGATGTTATATAATTTAATGCAAACGACTTCATACCGGATTTGATTTTCGCTTTATCAGGGATTTTTTTCTGTTTAATACCGCAATATATAGAGTCAAAAATAAGGAATATGTAACTGAATACAAATGCAAGTGCAATTGCAAAAATTATAGAAAAATTCAAAAAATTAAATTTAGAGTATAATTCTACCGGTGTTAAAAGTGAAAGTACAATCAGAAATTTACAATCGCCTGCTGCCCAAATATGTGCAATGTATAAGATAACAGATATTATCAGAGATGTTAAAATACTAATCACAGAATCAAGTAGTGTTTCAGCTCCAAAAAGCAGAAACTGCAAAACGAGCAAGACAATTCCGAGCAAAGAAAACGGCAACAGATAAAGATTTTTCACATATCCGAATTTTATATCAGTATACGACGAGCCTATACATAAAATAATAATAAAAACAACTTTTAATACGCTCAAAATGTTCATTTATATCACATTAATTAGATCAATAATATAGTTTGAAAATTCACAGGCAGTTAAATTTATGTCCGCTTTTGAGGCTAACATTCTGCAAATTATTTTGTTGTCGCATTTTTCAGAAATAATTTCTGCAATGTCATAAAAGTCATCGATGGCTTTTTTTATGCACTTTTGATCATATAAATTCAAATCAAATTCAATTGTTTTCATTGTTTTCAAACCAATCTGTAAGGATTTCATCAGCATTAAAATCGGTTGTTTGCGGCTTAGGTTCTTCATCATCAATTATTGTAGATGCCATAGCTCGTGCAACCATAATTTTTCGGATATCAGCAGTTTCCAAATACACCTTATGTCGCATTGTTTGAAAGATCATTTCGTTGTCAAATTCTTTTTCTGACACGATATTTCCCTCTTTCACGCCAAAATCAACGATATATTCATTTTCAGTTTGACTAAGATGTATATATGCCTTGTCGGTAAAGTTAAATGCAGCCTTTAACAAAGCATCTTTACTATATAAATTTCGGTTATATTTTAACAACATAAAATACCTTCTTTACTTATCTTCTACATTATTTTATCATATTTTTAAGATTTGCTCAATTAAAAAATGTTCTAATTTATCACATATTATTTTATGCATTTTGTTAAAAAGTCTTCTAAACCTTGATATAATTTAAGTTTAGATGGTTCTTAGCGTTGTCGAATTCGCCGAAGAATAATGTAAAGATACGGAAAGACACATAACATCCCGTCAGGTATGTTGAGAGCTCAGAGAACATCATACGGAAATTGTGGCTCATCATACATCAAAGTCCGATGCCAGCAAATTGACGATCTTTTCCAAACCCTTGATTTCCTGAATCTCGTTGAGAAACAGATAGGTCTTTCCATCAAGCGATATGTGTTCTTTCAGTTCTGCATATATATATAGGTTTATAACTCATTATGACTGCATCCATCTATAGATAATATACCGCAATTCCTGTCATTAGTAAATTATCTGCGATTATAACCGCAAAACATTTTGATAATTTATTCTAATACGATTGCTCATTATAAAAGGGGTGAGTTATGAACTTTATAATAAATGGAGAATTTAAAGATGATACAAGTAATCCATCATCACTCCCCCCTCTCTATTCTGCCGTCCTCATCAGTCATTCTTGTAACACGAAAAATGAGTTTACAGGAATTTTAGGCATAAAAAAAGAGCCCAATGGCTCAGATGTTAAAAATATTAAATAAGTAATTGTTATTGATTA
>ERZ773259.2095-NODE-2095-length-13834-cov-2.806227_pt1 | contig 13834 bp, 13 predicted proteins | sample MGYA00511961_ERZ773259 | MGnify/ENA primary metagenome ERZ773259 (study PRJEB29015, sample SAMEA2737775) | human gut metagenome | biome: human gut; feature: human-associated habitat; material: faeces | place: China | collected 2012 ...
TTTTAAAAAATATTATTTTTTGGATAAGACTAAACAAAATATTGAATATTTTTATAAAGAAAATCAAAATGATGCTACAAATCTTAATATTGCACTACATCCCGAATCTCTACCAATCTATCATTATGAAGATGATTTTATAAAAAAAAATCATAATATTTCTATTATAAAACACCCTCGTTATATTCCTTACTTTGAGCATAAACATGCTTATTTCGAAATTTTATATGTTCTAGATGGACAATGTGATAATACTATTTTTGATACTGAACTATTATTAAAAAAGGGTGATTTTTGCCTTATAGCCCCTCATATTTCACACGGTGTTAAAAATTTTGATGATAATTCTATAGTTATCAATATTTTAGTTAGAGAAAGTACTTTCCTAGATACATTTATGAACTACATCAAGGATAAAGATTTATTAAGTATATTTTTTATAAATCATCTTTTTTCTAAAACTAAAACGAAATATCTTATTTTTCATACTCATGGTGACTCTCAAATATTAAATTATGTATTACAAATGTATGAAGAACATAAACAGATGGATATCTATTCTGATCGTATTATTTGCAGTATGTTTTCTATATTAATGTCATTACTTAATAGGAACTATAATAAAGACATTACAATTTCTCAAAATAATATAATCAAAAATCTTCCTGATTTTCAGATTATTGATTACCTACTTAAAAATTATAAACATGCTTCTTTAGAAAATATTAGCAAAGAATTCCATTATACCGTTCCTTATTGTTCTAAACTTATCAAAGAGACGACAGGATATTCATTTTCAGAGTTACTAACAAAAATTCGTATGCAAAATGGTAAAAATCTTTTACTTAACACAAGACTTTCTATTGAAGCTATCAGTCTTAATCTAGGATATAAGAATCCAGAAACTTTTATTCGTGTTTTCAAAAAAAATTATCTTATAACACCACATCAATTTAGAAAACAAGCTAACTTATAAAATACTTTCACTTGATTCATGGTGTATTTTACGGCACGACCAATTGTTATTTTTGTATCATTTATTTTTACTCTTCGATTTATTACAGTTTCAAATAATTTATCAATATAATAATGATATTTTTTCATTTTCAAACCTGGTATATTGTAAATGACTCATCTATATCGTCATTTACAATATACATATCCTCTCTATCAACCTTATATAACCGTGGTTGATTACGGTTTTATTCATTTGTAAAATTGAATTTGTGAATATGGATTTGTATTTCATTCCTGTGACTTTGACTACTTAGAGGAGGTTCTTACCACACCTTATTCCAAAAACAATGATTAGTAAGATGAGTCTTTGAATTCGTATTTTGAACCAGGTTTTGTGGTCTAAGTGTTGTGGATAACCATTTTCACATATTTCAACAAAGAAAATTATATCTTTAATCTAAATCTTCTCCATTTGATGCTATAACTTTTTTATACCAATAAAAAGAATCCTTTTTATATCTTTTAAAAGTTCCTTCTCCTTGGTCATTTGCATCAACATAAATAAAGCCATATCTCTTTTTCATTTGACCTGTTGATGCAGATACTAAATCTATACACCCCCAAGAAGTATATCCCATAACCTCTACACCATCTAAAACTATAGCATCTTTAAGATTGTGCAAATGTTCTTTAATATATCTGATATGATATTCATCATGAATCTCACCATTTTCTAATTCATCTATACCACCAACACCATTTTCAGCGATAAACAACGGCTTTTGATAACGATCATAAAAAGCGTTCAAAGTCGCTCTTAATCCTAACCCATCGGTTTGCCATTTCCACGCACTTTCCTTTTCTTTAAGATAAGGATTCCTTAAGGTTGGAAACATATTTCCCTCACCCTTTTCTGCATATGCATTAGGATCAGCACAAGTTAAATGTGAAGAATAGTATGAAAATGAAATAAAATCTACTGTATTTTCACGTAATATTTTTTTATCATCATTTTTAAATGGAATGATTATCTTCTTATGTTCTAACTCCTTTAATTTATATACTGGATAATATCCACGAGCTAAAACATCAGCAAAAAAATAATTATTTCTATCCACTTCATATGCTTGCCAAATATCTTGAGGCGCACATGTATATGGATAAGTTATTCCTCCCGCAAGCATACAACCTATTTTATTTTTTGGATTAATCTCATGAGCTATTTTAGTTGCCCATGCACTTGCTATCATTTCATGATGTGCAGCTATATAAATTTGTTGTAATTTTTCTTCTTCTCTTCTAACAACTACTCCAGCTGCAAAATAAGGTAGAGCTGTTATACAATTAATTTCATTAAAGGTTAACCACTTATTGACTAAATCTTTATATTCAATAAAACATACTTTAGCAAATTCAACAAACTGATGAATCATCTCTCTATTTGTCCAGTCACCATAGGTTTCTTCCAAATAGACTGGTTCATCATATTTATACAAAGTTATAACTGGATCAATTCCATACTTCCTACATTCTTTAAAAACATTACGATAAAATTCAACTCCTGCTTGATTTACTCCACCTTCAACACCATGCGGGAAAATTCTAGCCCAAGAAATCGTCGTGTTAAAAGTTGTAAAACCAAGTTCAGCAAATAAGGCAATATCTTCCTTATATCGATGATAAAAATCTATCCCTACATGATTTGTATATCTAACATCATCAAATAATTCATATTTTGCCCCCTTTGGTAAATGATCAAATTGTCGCATTTTTCCTCTTGTACCATCAGCATTTAAATAATGAATATAACGATTATTAGTTGTTGTTCCGGGATCACCGAAATCTACTTGAACCGGACTCTTACCATCTTCATCCCATGCTCCTTCACATTGAGCCGCACTAATCGAACCGCCCCATAAAAATTTATCTGGAAAACTCATCTTTATTATCCTCCTTAAGCCTTCTTTTATTTTTATCTTCTTGGTGTTGCCATTTGCGCCCAAGTATACGCCTTTCCTTTTAAAGTGATTGCCATTTGGTAAATATTTTCCGGCCAGGTTCCACCACCAAAACCACCATCACCAATAGCATGAACATCACATCCTGTTTGTTTCATCATCAGCGTTATTTGACGAATTGTATCAACATCTGCTGCTTCAACATTACTATTTAAAAAGCTCATAGCAAGAGCCCCATTTCGATGCGTAAATTCAATTAATTCACGAATCATCTCAACTGTAATACCGTGGCGTGAGCCCGGAGCAGGAAAATCAATAATATCAGCCCCAGCCTCAATCAACTGCTTAATAATATTTTTAGCATCATAATCAGCAAGTGGATCACCTAATACTTTTTCACTAATGCCATCCTCCCATTTTCCAGCAAAAATCAGCATATCATCACCACAAATCGCTCTAGCCTCTTTTGTCCACTTAATCACATCTTTAATTGATGTACCACTTCCCGGATTACCACCTAAAATGAGAAATGATACACCCCATTGTTTTGCCTTTAAAAGATTTTCTTTTGTACATACCATACCTGCTAGATCGTATAACTGAGAATTCTCTTGGTTATTAAAATCAAGCCCTTCTTTAGGACACCCCAAATAAATTCCCACTGGTCTACCACCTACTAAATCCTTCAATTCTTGGTAATCAAATCCTTGCATGCCAGGACAATCAGCTGGATGAAAAAAATCAAAACCATTCAATAAAACCATATCCGCACCAAAAGCAAACATTAATTCGGTACTGGTACAATTAGGAAATAAGATTGGATTTTTTAAATACGTTTGTCCCATCAGCACCCTACCTTCAGATTTAAAAATTGCTTCTTTTAATTCTCTACCAGTATAATTAGAAATTTTACTAGCTTTTGCACTAATCAATCTAGTTACTTGATTATGTAGTTCCATCTTTTTTCTCCTTATATCTATTTTCTTACAACTAAATCTTAATTTAAAAAGTAGTCTAAAAAAATCATATATAGATATTTTGTAATTAAATTTCAAAGATATAAATAATTATGAAATTTAATTTCAAAAATATCATTAGTAGTGAGAAAACGTTTTCTCTATGTCTATTAATATGTTAAAATATAAGTATAAATAATCCCTAAAAAGGAGTGCATAAAATGATTCGTGAATTAATCGATAGCATTAAACTGACAAAAAAAGAACAAGTTATTTCCGAATATTTAGAACAAGAGCCTGATTGCGTGCTTCAATATAACGCTAAAGAATTAGCTGCTTTAATCAAAGTTAGTGCCCCCACCCTTATTCGCTTTGTTCAAAAATTAGGATTTAAAGGCTATAGTGATTTTCAAGTGACTTACACCCAAGAAAAAACAATGTATGATCAAATGAAAAATATACGGATTGATTCAAAAAGTTCTATTCGTGATGTAATTGAAACCCTACCTGCAATATATGACCATGTTTTTAAAGAAACTCGAAAACTAACTCGTTTTGAATCGTTTGTTCGAACGATAAATTATATGCTGCAAGCTAAACAAATTGATTTTTATGCCAATGACAATAATTATTCAGAAGTTCAATCTGCCTGTTTAAAACTAAATACCATTGGTATCAAAGCACAATGCTTTAACACTTTGAATACTGCCTATATTGATAACATCGATCCTCGAGACATCTTAGCTTTCGTAGTTAGTCACTCGGGAAAAAATCAAACAATGGTCGATGCCGCATATGAACTCCGAAAAAAACGAATCCGTGTCATCGCAATTACAGGAAAAATCGACCCAACTTTAGAACTTGTATGCAATGAAGCCTTGTATATTGATTCATCCTCACATCATCTGCCTCATCATATTATGCTATATGGATTATCGATACATTATATTTTAGATATTCTCGTTACCTCACTTTATTACAAAAAATACAAAGAATAATAAACAAGACCTTACGCTCCCGTAGGGTCTTGTTTAACCAACATTTCCTTGATGCTGCAAAGATAAATCAGTATATTGCATAATTTCAAATTTATTTCCATCCGGATCATGAATCCACATTTGCCAAGTTTCTGATTGACCTTTATTAGGCTCAATATCAATTTCGATACCAGCTTCAATCAGCTCTTTTCGTGCTTCAAAAATATCATCAACCATTAAAGCAAAGTGTGAATACCCTAGTCTAACATCTGGCTTTTCATGTTCTAGCTGGTTATCTGCTTTATTAAATAATTCCAAATATTGTCCCGGGGCTAACTCAATAAAAATATAAGCAATCCCATCTGGATCAGTAATTGCTTTTTTAGCCCAAGCACCACGGCTTTTTTGTCCAAGATAAGCCCCATAACGCATAATTATTTTAGCTTTTAATCCTAATTTATTTTCATAAAAATCTCTCATTTTATCCATCTGATCAGTATAAAATGAAAGATGCATCACTTCATTAAATTTCATTTTTAACCTCGCATTTTTATAAAAAGGTCTGTTTAAATAAAACAATCAAAGCTATTTAAACGGAAAAATAGATTTCATGACTATCTAAACAAACCATTTTTATTATTTATTTTCCACCTAATTTTAAAGCTGTATCCAAGACCTTAGCACCATTCATTGTCCCATAATCCTGCATATTAATTATTTCAACCGGTTTATCAAGAAACATTTTTTTAACATTCTTTAATTCATAACGTACTTGTGGTCCTAATAAAATAACATCAGCTGCTTCACCATATTTTTCAATTTGTCCAACGGGATGGGCTTCGATTTGAAATTCAATTTCTTTTGTTTCGGCAGCCTCTTTCATTCTATTAACTAATAGACTTGTTGACATTCCCGTTGCACACACTAACAAAAACATTCATCATTATTCCCCCTCTAGCCTAATATTCAATATTATTCTCTAAATCATCACCATTGGTAGCAATACATTTTTTATACCAGTAAAACGATTTTTTAGGATAACGTTTTAAATCTTTTAAGTCTTCAAAATCACGATCAACATAAACAAATCCATAACGTTTTCTAATTTCTTTATGACTACTTAAAAAATCAATTGGACTCCAAGCTAAATAACCAATTAAATCAACACCATCATGTTCAACAGCCTGTTTAATTGCTTTGATATGCTGTTGATAATAATCAATACGTTGATCATCATATACTTTTTGATCAATTAACTGTTCATCAATTCCAATACCATTTTCTACGATAAACAATGGTTTATGATATCGATGATAAAAATCAATTAACGAATATCGTAATCCCTGTGAATCAATTTGCCAGCCCCACTCATTTGCTTGATAATAAGGATTTTTAAGATTGCGCTGATCAAATAAAATAGCATCCTCTAAAGTAATCACATCATCAATTTCATCAAATGTAGCCTGAACACTACTGCGATAATATGAAAATGCTAGATAATCCAGTTTGGTCGATGCTGATTTAATTACCTCTTCATCAGCTTTATTTAGACTGATTGTTATATTTCTATTTAGTGCATACTGCTTAAAATAATCTGGCAGTTCTCCTTGACACATCGTATCAAAAGCAAAATAGTTGTGTAACTTATTTTTAAAATCTGCAGCAATAATATCACTACTTTTACAAGTGAGTGGATAGAATGGTGCATGCCCAATCATACCACCTACTTTGGCTTGTGGATCAACACGTTTAATTACCTCTACAGCACGAGCATGTGCAATTTGTACGTTAATATTTAATTGTACGAACATCTCTGCTTTAGACATTCCATCTGGTAAATAAGCTCCTGCCACCAGATCACTTTGACAATAAGCTAAATTAATTTCATTATATGTCAGCCAGTATTTAACTTTTCCTTTCAGTCTAGAAACTACCGCTTCAACATGGCGAGCATAAAAGTTAATTACTTCTTTGTTCATAAACCCATTATAGTTTTTTAACAGATAATCCGGCATATTCCGATGTGCAAGTTCCCATTCCTGCACTGTCCTGTATGGGATGCAAAAATACTCTGCAAATTCCCGACGATTTAGTCCCATAATGCTTCTAAGTTCTTTTAATATTTCTTTGTTTTCCATTGATCCTCCGCTATAATATACTCATTGAGTATATTATGGCGGATATATTTTTATTTACAAGTAACTTCGTCTAAATATCTTGTATTATATGTACTCCACCTTACAGGTATCTCCCCGTCACACTTTCTTTCACATTTTTGATCTCCTCCGGCGTCCCACACGCAACAATCCGGCCGCCCTGTTCTCCGCCGCCAGGGCCCATGTCGATGATGTAGTCGGCATTTTTAATCACATCCAGGTCGTGTTCGATGACAAGGACGGTGGCTCCGTTTTCAATCAGCGTCTGGAATACACCTAGGAGAACCTGGACATCCGCCGGGTGAAGACCGATCGTCGGCTCATCGAAGACGAAGACCGTGTCCTCCTGGGCTTTTCCCATCTCGCTTGCGAGTTTCAGTCGCTGGGCCTCGCCGCCGGAGAGACTCGGGGTCTCCTCGCCCAGAGTCAAGTAGCCAAGTCCTAAATCCTTTAATACATACAGTCTCTGGGAGACAATCTTCATATCCCTGCAATTCTCCAGCGCCGTATTGATATCCATATCCATAAATTCCGGCAGGGAATGGGAAACTCCCCTTTTATCCGTGTGCTTCACGAGATTCGCCTCCTTCGCGTACCTCGATCCGCGGCAGTCCGGGCACGGGATCTCCACGTCTGGCAGGAACTGGACATCCAGGCTGATCACGCCTGTTCCGTCACATCCAGGGCAGCGGAGTTTTCCCGTATTGTAGGAGAAATCCCCGGTCTTATACCCAAGACGGTTCGCGTCCGGTGTTCTCGCAAAGATCTTTCGCAGCTCATCATGGACATTCGCATAGGTCGCCACCGTGGAGCGGACATTCGTGCCGATGGGTGCCGCGTCGATGAGCTTCACTTGACGGATCCCCTCCGCCTGGATCTCATGGACGTGTTCCGGACGTTTTTCGCCGTGAATCATGGCGGATAACGCCGGGATCAGACTCTCTAAGACGAAAGTCGTCTTTCCGGAACCGGAAACTCCTGTGACCACGGTCATCCGACCTTTCGGGATATCCGCAGACAAAGGTTTTACCGTGTGGATATTTCCGGTGGAGATATGGATTTTTCCATACTCAAACATATTCTCCCGATTCGCCCGGACTCTCGTGCAGGTATCCGCTTTTCCGGATAGGAACGGTCCCAATACCGACTTTCCCGATTCTTCGATCTCCCCGATGGTCCCCTCCGCAATGACGGTTCCGCCGCCAGCCCCGGCTTCCGGTCCCATCTCGATCATCCAGTCAGACTCCTTTAAGATCTGGACGTCATGATCCACGAGAACTACGGAGTTTCCGTCTGCAATCAGGTCATGCATGACACCGGTGAGTCCCTCGATATTCGACGGGTGAAGACCGATAGACGGCTCGTCCAGCACATAGAGGACACCCGTCGTGCGGTTTCTCACGGCTCTCGCGAGCTGCATTCTCTGGCGTTCCCCAGTGGAGAGTGTAGATGTGGCGCGGTCCAGGGAGAGATATCCCAACCCAAGGTCTAATAACCGCTTTGCCACCTCTAGAAACGACGCGCAGATATTCTCCGCCATCGGGCGCATCTCCTTCGGAAGAGACCACGGCACACTGCGGACCCACTCCGTGAGGTCATTTAATGGCATTCGGCACATTTCATCCAGGGAGATTCCCCGGAGCCTCGGCGCTCTCGCTGCCTCCGAGAGTCTGGAACCGCCGCAATCCGGGCAGATGTCCTGTTTTAAGAACTTTTCCACTCGCTTCATGCCCTTTTCGTCTTTTACCTTCGCCAGGGCATTCTCCACCGTGTAGACCGCATTATAATAAGTAAAATCAAGCTCACCCGCCTGATTGCTGTTCTTGGCATGGTAAAAGATGTGCTTTTTCTCCGCCGGTCCGTTGTATACAATGTTCTTTTCCTTCTCCGTGAGATCCTTAAATGGCACGTCCGTCCGCACCCCCATCTCCCGGCAGACGTCCGTCATCAGGGACCACATGAGGGAATTCCACGGAGCTACCGCGCCCTCATCGATGGTAAGGGATTCATCCGGCACCAGGGCCGCACGGTTAACAGTGCGTACGATTCCCGTTCCGTCGCATGTCCTGCAGGCGCCTTGGCTGTTGAAGGCCAGTTCCTCCGCCGACGGGGCGTAGAATTTTTCCCCACACTTCGGACAGGAGAGTTCCTTTCCCGCCGCCACAAGAAGGGTTGGTTCGATATAATGTCCGTTCGGACATCGGTGGCTCGCCAGTCTCGACACCATGAGACGCAGGCTGTTTAAAAGCTCCGTTCCTGTTCCGAAGGTACTGCGGATCCCCGGGATCCCAGGCCTCTGGTGAAGCGCCAGCGCCGCCGGGACATAGAGTGCCTCATCCACCTGTGCCTTCGCCGCCTGGGTCATACGGCGTCTCGTGTAGGTGGAGAGCGCCTCTAAGTAGCGCCTGGAACCTTCCGCGTAGAGGACACCCAGAGCCAGGGATGATTTTCCCGAACCAGAGACTCCGCCGATGGCGACGATCTTGTTTAAAGGAACGTCCACATCAATATTTTTCAAGTTATGGACCCGTGCGCCGCGGATCTTGATTTTTTCGATCATAGTTTCTCCCTACTGCCCGTTCTTCGAATACATCACCTTCGCGCTGATCCCCTTGATCTTTCCAAGCTTCCCTGAAAGCGCATTGATCCAGTCAGACGGGGCATCAACGATGACGCTGATGATGTTCACTTGCTTCTTCTCGTACGGAAGTCCCATTCTTCCGATAATATACGGGCTGTAATCGTGAAGGATTCTGTTGATCTCCCCCACAGCCTCTTTATCTTCCACAATAATTCCCACTACCGCGATTCTTGTTTCCTGTTCCATACTGCTCTCCTTCTGTCCTGTCCGAAATCATTTCCTTCATCTTAATGCGCCGGGAATCCTTATGTCAAGTGTGCATAAAAAAATAGTCCCGGCATACAGACTCTCTGCGTCCACACTGCCGGAACTATTCTTCATATTTTCTGCCGCTGTTTTACAACACACCAGCCTTTATTACTTTCTCACAAGCAGAGACTTACCAGTCATCTCTTTCGGCTGTTCCATTCCCATAAGTTCGATCAGGGTCGGAGCGATATCTGCAAGGCAGCCGCCCTCTCTGAGGCCACAGCCCTCGCCTGCGTTTACGAGGATGAACGGAACCGGGTTTGTTGTGTGAGCGGTCCACGGCTCTCCTGTCTTGTAATCGATCAGCTGCTCTGCGTTTCCGTGGTCAGCACAGATGAACATCACGCCGTCAACCTCTTTGATTGCCTCAACTGCTTTTCCAACGCACTCGTCGACAGCCTCGATGGCCTTGATCGCCGCGTTCTCAACGCCAGTGTGGCCTACCATATCCGGATTTGCGAAGTTTACGATAATAACATCATATTTTCCGGAGCGGATCGCGTCTGTCAGCTTCTCACAAACGGCTGGTGCGCTCATCTCCGGCTGAAGGTCATAGGTTGCGACCTTCGGGGACTTCACAAGGATACGGTCCTCACCCGGATTCGGCTCCTCAACGCCGCCGTTGAAGAAGAAGGTAACGTGGGCATATTTCTCTGTCTCAGCAATTCTCGCCTGCGTCTTCCCGTGGTCTGCAAGGAACTCACCGAGAGTATTCTTGATCGTCTCTTTCTTGAATGCGACAAGTTTGTTCGGGATCGTCTCATCGTAATCAACAAAGCATACATAGGTGGTCTTGATCCTCTTCGCTCTCGCAAATCCTGTAAACTCGTCATCACAGAATGCGCGGGTCATCTCTCTTGCGCGGTCCGGACGGAAGTTGAAGAAGATCACGGAATCATTGTCCTTAATGGTTCCGATCGCATTTCCATCTTCTCCTGTCACGACAGCCGGAACAACGAACTCATCTGTCTTTCCGTCATCGTAGGACGCCTGAATCAGTTCCGTCGCGGATGTTCCCTTATTGCCCTCGCCTGCTGTCAGTGCCTTATACGCAAGCTCCACACGGTCCCAGCGGTTATCACGGTCCATCGCATAGTAACGTCCCATAACAGATGCCACCTTGCCGACACCGAGCTCTTTCATCTTCTCCTCTAACGCTGCGACGAAATCCTTTCCGGATGCCGGCGGAGTGTCACGGCCGTCTAAGAAGCAGTGAACGAATACCTTGTCGAGACCGTTTCTCTTTGCGAGCTCTAAGAGTCCGTAAACATGGGTGATATGGCTGTGTACGCCGCCGTCGGATAAGAGTCCGAACAGGTGCAGTGCGGAATTGTTCTTTTTACAGTTTTCAACAGCTGCGAGGAACTCTTCGTTCTTGAAGAAATCTCCATCCTGAATGGATTTTGTGATTCTTGTCAGCTCCTGGTAAACGATGCGGCCTGCGCCCATGTTCAGATGTCCGACCTCAGAGTTTCCCATCTGACCCTCCGGAAGTCCGACAGCGAGTCCGCTGGCCTGACCTTCCACAAACGGGCACTCCTTCATTAAGCGGTCCATCACCGGCTTCTTCGCCTCATATACCGCATTTCCTTCATGTGTTTTATTCAGTCCGTAACCATCGAGGATCATTAACACTACTGGCTTTTTGCTCATGATTTTTTCTCCTTTATTGCGTGACTGCAGGAGCCCGCTCCAAACGGCAGCTTCCTGCGCTCTTTATAAATGCAATCATATTTCTGCGGTCGGAACGGAGCTTTCCGTCTAACGCTTTGATATCGGTACTATCATCGCAGAAACATCTATATTTTATACCAATTAGAACGTTCCTGCAACTGTTTCGGAGTAGAAATTGTTATAATTTTATCAGTCTTGATCTGCACGATCCTCCCCGCCTTCTTTCTCTCCGTAATTTCCACTCCAGAAAACTCATGCCCGAAAAAAGGAGCTTCCTTCCAGGTGAGCATTCTATCCTACAGCGATTTCACAATTTTTTCACATCAAACACAATATTTCGACACATTTTTCCAGTATCCTGTAAAGCGTAACAGGACAGCAAGCCTGGAACAAAATATACTTTTTCATACTTGACCGGCAGAGCATTCTGCCGGTCCCTCCCTTTTGTTTTAAAAACATTTAATATAAATCCCCTCTTTTAAGGCTGCCGCAGGATCGGAAATGCGGCAGTCTTTTTGAATGAAGGAAAAGACGTGCCCAAAATGATTTCTCATTTCTTCACACGCCTTTTCCTTTTGTGGGGTATTGAGGGTTTTTATATCAACTTCGTTCTCATCGGCGGCACCGGATACTTCGGCCGTCTGCCGGAAAGGAAATCATCGATCCCCTCTGCACATACAAGAGAAGATCTCGATGACGCCTCCTTCGTCGCGCCGCCAATATGCGGGGCTGTGAGGACATTATCCATGAAAAGCAGCGGATTTTCCGGATCGAGCGGCTCTTTCGCAAGGACATCGAGACCGGCTCCAGCGATCTTTCCTGCCTTTAATGCCTCGATCAGTGCTTCCTCGTCGACAACAGCTCCGCGGGAGGTATTGATCAGGTAAGCGGTTGGCTTCATAAGATCAAATTCCTTTGCCCCGATGCTCTTTTCCGTCTCCGGAGTTGCCGGAATATGGAGCGAAACGTAATCTGCGTTCTTAAATACTTCTTCCCTGGATTCTGCTCTCTGGATATAATCCGGAAGTTCTTTTGCGTATGGGTCAAAAGCGATGACCTTCATATCAAATCCGAATACCGCCTTTTTCGCCACACGTCCACCAATGTTTCCGACGCCGATAAGTCCCAGTGTCTTTCCGCCAAGTTCATGTTTCTCGATCTTCATCTTTGCAGTCATGTAGTCGGTCTTATAGAGCGCCTGAACCTTCTTGAAGTTCCTGGAGCAGTATAACATATAGAAAATCGCTGTCTCCGCAACAGAATTGCTGTTTGCCGTCGGCGCATAGAGGACCATGACGTTCTTCTCCTCAGCTGCCTTTAAATCCACGCCGTCAAAACCTGCGCCATGTCTCGCGATCACCTTTAAAGAATCTGCCGCATCCAGGATCTTTTTTGTGATCTTCGCGGTTCTCACGATCATCGCGTCACATCCCGGGATCTGGCGGATAATATCATCCTCTGTGTATCCTTCCCCGTCAACGATCTCGTAGCCTTTTTCTTCGAGATACTTTCTTCCTGATTCCATGATCGGCTGCGGTAATAAAATTCTGTATGCCATAATAATTTCCCCCTTGAGTTTTTTCTTTGCTCCTGTGTGGGAGCGATACGCTTTTCCGTTTTTTACTGTTACCTCTCACCGGCATTCCCTGCATGGATTGATGATCCGCCGTTTCCTTTTTCCATATCTGTGAGCTGTAACCTTTTCTTTTGATAGCATGATTGTATCATATAGTTATTTTCTTGAATAAGTTTGGATTTTGATATAAAATATAAGTGAACGCTAATATTTTGTAAGGTATAGCTGTCCACCTGCAGACTGTTCACCTGTGTCAAACCTCTGCCATATTTTTCATGCACATATTTTCAGAAAGAAAAAGCAGCGACCGACTGTCAGATATTGGAATCTCAGCAGTCGATATATTGGAAAGGAGACCTGCCTCATGAATCAGAATGATATCCGCATGTTCCTGACGATCGCAAAGACCGGTTCCCTGAACCAGGCCGCCGGCCACCTCTTCGTGACGCAGCCGGCTCTCAAGCTGGTTGGAGAGCGCGGCAAAAAAGGGGTTGTTGGAATCGGGCAGGATCAAACCGATGGTGTTGGTGGTATTGGTTACAAGGCCGACCGCAAGCTGATTGGGCCTGTAATGCAGATCGTTGACGGCCTTCATTACCTTTTCACGCGTGTCCTTTGAGATGGGGACAGGTCTTTCGTTGATGATAAGGGAAACAGTGGAGGGAGAAACTCCGGCCGCTTTGGCCACAT
>ERZ773259.2110-NODE-2110-length-13730-cov-7.238537_pt1 | contig 13730 bp, 9 predicted proteins | sample MGYA00511961_ERZ773259 | MGnify/ENA primary metagenome ERZ773259 (study PRJEB29015, sample SAMEA2737775) | human gut metagenome | biome: human gut; feature: human-associated habitat; material: faeces | place: China | collected 2012 ...
TTTGGTGAAGATGGAGTTGAATATATTGATTATATTTGTTCTTGGGGACCACTTATTTTAGGGCATAATCATCCAGTCGTTCAAAATGCAATTATTGAAGCGAGTCAGTTAGGAACAAGCTTTGGACTACCAACTAAGTTAGAAGTAGCAATGGCTAAATTGATTGTTGACAGCTATCAAGGAATTGAAATGGTAAGAATGGTTAATTCAGGAACAGAAGCTACAATGAGTGCTTTAAGAGTAGCTCGAGGCTTTACTGGTCGGAATAAAATTATTAAATTTGAGGGCAATTATCACGGACATAGTGATGGTTTATTAGTTAAGACTGGTTCAGGAGCATTAACTTTTAATCTTCCAACTAGTCCGGGAATTCCCCAGGAAATAATTTCTCAAACAATAATCTGCAAATATAATGATTTAAGCTCTGTAATAGCAGCAGTAGAACAAAATAATAAAGATATTGCCGCAATTATTTTAGAGCCTGTTGCAGCCAATATGGGAATAGTTCCAGCGACTAAAGAGTTTTTAACCGGATTACGTACATTATGTGATCAAAATGGAATTGTTTTGATCTTTGATGAAGTAATTACAGGGTTCCGTGTCTCTTATCATAGCTGTCCAGATTATTTAGGAGTTATTCCCGATATGGTTTGTTTTGGTAAAATTATTGGAGGTGGGCTGCCAGTTGGAGCATACGGCGGAAAAAAAGAAATTATGAGTTTAGTTTCACCTCAAGGGCCGGTTTATCAAGCAGGAACGCTATCAGGTAATCCATTAGCTATGTCTGTTGGTTTAGCACAATTAAGCTATTTAAATAATCATCCTGATGTTTATGAATATATAAACAAAGCAGCAAATTATTTAGAAAATGGAATTAAAACTATTTTATCTACATTATCATTAGATTATCAGGTGCATCGTTGTCAAAGTTTATTGACGCTATTTTTTACCAATAAACCAATTACTACTTTTGAAGATGTTCAGACTTGTAATACTGAAATGTATGCTTTGTTTTTTAGAGAAATGTTAAGACAGGGAATTTTAATTGCTCCTAGTCAATTTGAAGCATGGTTTGTAAGTGCTGCTCATAGCCAAATTGATCTCGACAATACTTTAAATGCAATAAAAAAAGCACTGGTGAAATGTCATGATGCCTTGGTTGATTAATTTTAAAGATAAAACAGTTGTTATAGTTGGCGGTGGTGCGGTTGCTAGTCGTAAAGCATTGCAGTTTCTTAAAGAAGGGGCTAAAGTAAAGATAATTGCTTCTCGCATTGATAGAAAGCTCGAGGCTTTAGAGGTAGAAAAGTATCTGACAGATTATCAGCCTAAATATCTTCAAAATGCTTTTTTTGTTTATATTGCAACTGATGATCGTGAATTAAATAACCAGATAATTAGAGATGCTGATGAATTAGGAGTATTGTGTGCTTGTGCTACTTCAAGTATGGCATCTTTAAAGGCCATGAAGGTAGTAGAAACGGAAAATCTGCTTTTAGGTATATCAACAAAGGGGCAGTATCCAGCTTTTACTAAAAAATTAGCTTATGAATTAGAACAATATGATGATTATTTATCTGCTTTAAGTAATATTCGTAGGCTGGTTCTTTTAAATAATTTGGTAAATAAACATGATCGAAAACAGTTTTTTAAGCAGCTGATGTATTTTGAAAAAACAGATCAGGGGGATGATAAATATGTATTTAGAAATAAAAGATATGAAAAAAAGCTTCGGATCAGGCGAAAGCTATAATCAAGTACTAAAAGGAATCACAACCAACATCGAACAAGGGCAGATGTGTGTTATCCAAGGAAATAGTGGTTCAGGAAAATCTACAATGCTAAACTGTATCGGCGGATTAGATACTATGGATTCTGGTTCAGTCAAAGTCGATGGCAATGAAATATCAGGATTAAATGCAGATGAGCTCTCCGAATACCGCAGAGCTAATCTAGGGTTTATCTTCCAGTTTTATAATCTGGTACCAAATCTTACAGTCAAAGAAAATATAGAGATCTGTCAATTTTTAACGGAAGATCCATTGGATATGGAAGAACTGCTAGATACGCTCGGACTAACAGAACATCAAGATAAATTTCCTGCACAATTATCCGGTGGACAGCAGCAGCGATGTGCAATTGCAAGGGCGTTGATCAAGAATCCAAAGCTGCTTCTTTGCGACGAACCGACAGGAGCTCTTGATTCGAAAACATCCAAAGATATCTTGATCTTATTAGAGAAGATCAATCAGCAATATGGCACAACCATGCTGATCGTAACGCATAATAATGCAATCCGCAATATGGTACATAAGGTTATTATCATCAAAGATGGTCAGATCAGTGAAGATTACGAAAATGAAACAAGATTACCAGCAAAATCACTGGAGGATCTTTAGATGGAAAAAGTATTGAGAAAAAGAGCATGGAGAGATTTAAAAGAAAATAAATTCCGCTATTTTGCACTTGCTTTTTTGATTATTATCAGTATGTATTTGGTCATCAGTCTGGTAGGTGCAGCGGATACGATTGTTGATGGAACTACAAAGCAGGCAAAGAAACATAAGCTGGAAGATGGACAGTTTCAGGTATTTGTGCCACTAACGACAAAACAAAAAGAAAACTTTACAAAGAAAGGGCTTACAGTAGAAGAGACATTTTATCTTGATTTTAGACAAAAAGATGGAAGTAAGTTAAGAATCTTTAAGAATCGTAAAAAAGTCAATAAAATTAATCTGGATGAAGGTCGATTAGCAAAAAACAAAAGTGAAGTTGTTGTAGAAAAACGATATGCACAAGAACACAACTTAAAAACAGGATCAAAGATCACGATTGACGGCAACTTCTATAAAATAACAGGAATCGGATCAGTTCCAGACTACGATGCATGTTATGAAAAGTTATCAGACAGTACTGTAGACAGCAAACAGTTTGGACTTGCATTTGTGACAGAAGATGCTTATGAAAATCTAAAAGACAATGAAAATAGTATTCAGTCTGAGAAATATATCTATGCATACCGATTAAATGGTGCAATGACTCAGAAACAGTTGAAAAATAAATTAAAGAAGATCACATTTAACCCGGACGATGTCGATGATCCATATTTTAAAGATTACTGGGAAGAAACTGCAGGAAAGAAAGATGACATCAAAGACGGAATCAAAAAACTTACAGATGCAAGTACCCAGATGTCAGACGGATTAAACAAACTAAGTGAAAACAACGAAACATTGCAAAAAGGTGCCAATCAGATTTTTCAGGCATACTTAAAAACGGCAGAAAGCCAGTTGACCTCCTTTGGTGTAACATCATTGACAGAAAATAATTATGCGAATATTCTAAAAAGTTTGATCGCAAAGTCAAGTGATGGGTTGACAAGATTATCCTTAGAATCAGCAAAAGAACAGCTGGATGCCTTAAAAACATATAGAGATGGAATCAAGGCTTATACAAATGGTGTTAAAAAAGCATCAGATGGAAGTAGTAAGTTAAAAGAAGGAACTGATCAATTGGAAGAAGGAACAAAAGAACTGATGAAAGCATTTGATATGGAAACATCGAATCTGACTCAGTTTTTAAAGGCAGATGACAACATAAGAATTGGAGCAGCGGCAGGTGATCAGGTCATTAGTAAACTTGCTGGAATGGTAGCAGGTGTCATCATTATGATCTTATTTACCTATGTAATATCTGTTTTTGTCATTCATGAAATTGAGAAAGAAAATAGTATTATTGGAACATTGTATGCGCTTGGAGTGATAAAGAAGCAGCTTCTAAAATATTATTTAACAGTTCCGGTGATCGTAACATTTCTGGCTGGATTAGCAGGAACGATCATTGGATATAGTCCGATAGGAATTCCAACACAGATGCAGGATTGTTATGATTATTTTTCTATACCAGATTTGAGTCCAGAACTTTTAATCTATCTATTGGTGTATGGAATTGTTATGCCGCCACTTGTTGCAGTGATCGTAAACTATTTTGTTATAAGAAAGAAACTGTCAAGGCCAGCACTTTCTATGATAAGAAATGAGCAAAAGAAGAGTCATATTTCAAAAGTCAAATTAGGCGATATGCCATTTCTTACAAAATTCAGGATCAGGCAGTCACTGCGTGAGGCAAGAGCCGGATTTACGGTAGTATTTGGAATGTTTATTGCACTGTTGGTTATGATGATCGGTCTGGACTGTTATGTGATGTGTGATCATATCAGCAAAGAAAATAAGAAAGACACAAAATTTGAATATATGTATACATATAAATATCCGGATAAAAAAGTACCAAAAGGCGGGGATGCATGTTTTGTAAAAGGATTGCATAAAGAAGTATGGGGATATGATCTTGAAATTTCCCTGATCGGTATAGAAAATGATAATCCATATTTCAGCCAGGATAAAGATCTTCCGAAAGCAAAGAACAAAGTTGTTATTTCATCTGCAATGGCACAGAAATATGATCTAAAAAAAGGTGACTCGATCATACTGTCTGATGAGGAAGATGAAATGGATTACGCATTTCAGGTAGCAGATATCACACAATATTCTTCTGGGTTATATGCATTTATGGATATCGACAGCATGAGAGATCTCTTTCAGACATCATCAGATTATTACAATATGGTTGTATCAAAGAAGAAACTGTCGATTGACTCTGGAAAACTATATGCAACGACAAGTAAAAAAGCAATTGAGGAGAGTTCAGATGTATTTATCAATATGATGATTCCGATGATGGGAATGATCGTTGGACTTTCTGTTATCATCTTTGCAATTGTCATGTATTTAATGATCAAGGTAATGATTGATCGTTCTGCACAAAATATTGCGTTGATGAAAGTATTTGGGTATCGGAAGAAAGAGATTAAGAAGCTTTATCTAGATGGGAATTTCTATATGATCGCAATTGGAGCACTGATCAGTGTTCCGTTATCCAAGAAATTAATGGATGCAATGTATCCAGTTATGGTTTCCAATATAGCTTGTGGTATGAATTTAAGTTTCACATGGCAGATGTATGCATTGATCTATGCAGGAATTATCATTACATATCTGGTAATTAACAAGTTATTAGTGCGAAAGATTTACAAAGTCGGACTTTCTGATGCGTTAAAGAATCGTGAGTAAGATTAAAAGAAACAATCAGTCTTTGCCATATAAAATAAACTATTGTATAATGATACAAAAAGACCAAAGAAGGAAGAAACGATGACATTACAACAGCTAAGATATGTCGTAACGATTGCGGAGATTGGAACGATCAGCAAGGCAGCAGAAGAACTCTTTGTATCACAGCCAAGTCTTACCAAAGCTCTAAAAGAACTGGAAAAAGAGATGCAGATTACGATCTTTGACCGCACCAACAAAGGAATTCATGTATCTAGAGAAGGAGAAATCTTCCTTGGATATGCAAGACAGGTACTGGAGCAGGCGGCATTGATCGAAGAGAAATATAAACATAAAAGTGGTGGGAAACAGGAATTTTGCATTTCAACACAGCATTATTCTTTTGCAGTCAATGCATTTGTAGACTTGATCAAAGAATATGGAAGCGAGAATTACGATTTCAGTCTGAGAGAAACTCAGACTTATGAGATCATCGATGATGTAGCCAGAATGAAAAGTGAGATCGGAATTTTATATCTCAATGAATTCAATGCATCGGTCCTTGAGAAGATCATGAAAGCAAATGATCTCAAATTCACAGAACTATTTGTTGCAAGACCACATATTTTTATCTGTGACAAGAACCCACTGGCACAGAAAGATCAGGTCACAATGGAAGATCTCAAAGATTATCCGTATCTGTCATTTGAGCAGGGGGAACATAATTCTTTCTATTATTCTGAAGAGATGTTCAGTACGGAAGTGCGTTCAAAGAACATTCGAGTGAGAGACAGGGCAACTCTGTTTAACTTGCTGATCGGATTAAATGGATATACGATCAGCAGCGGTGTGATCGATAAGGAATTAAATGGAGAGAATATTATCGCAGTTCCGCTTGCAGAAGAAGGCGAGATGCATATTGGGTATGTGACACATAAGAAGACGAAACCTAGCAGGCTTGGGGCTATTTATCTGGAAGCGTTGAAGAGGCATGCACAATAATTTTATATATGTTTAAAGAAAGGTCATAACTGTATCATGGTAGAGATACAGGTTGTGACCTTTTGTGATTTTATGGTATAATTTTCACATAAAAACGAAAATGAATGACAGTATGATTTCTGATTCTATCTGGAAGATGTCAGATTATCTAAGTCGCTATTATGGGAAGAAAGCAATCATCATGGAATTTAAAGTGATCAGCCCTAAGAAAGAAAAATCTTTAGAAGAAACAGCGCAAAATGCATTAAAACAGATCAAAGAAAGGTATAAAATAATGGAACAACAGCAGTCAGAAAAGAAACATAAACGAAGAGTCAGATACAAAGGGACTCATCCAAGAAGATTCGAAGAGAAATACAAAGAATTAAACCCAGAAAAATACGGAGATACGATTCAAAAAGTTATTAGTAAAGGAAGTACACCGGCAGGAATGCACATTTCCATCTGTGTAAAAGAAATTCTTGAATTTTTTGACATCCAGCCGGGACAAAAAGGATTGGATGCAACCTTAGGATATGGCGGACATACAAGAAAGATGTTAGAAAAGTTACAGGGCAAAGGTCATATCTACGCATTAGATGTAGATCCGATCGAATCTGTAAAGACAGAGAAACGTCTGCATGATGCAGGGTTTGGAGAAGATATCTTAACGATCAAGCATATTAATTTTGCTAATATTGATCAGGTAGCCGAAGAAGTTGGACCATTCGATTTCATTTTAGCCGACCTTGGCGTATCCTCCATGCAGATTGATAATCCGGAAAGAGGATTTTCTTATAAATTTGAAGGACCATTAGATTTAAGACTGAATCCAGAAAAAGGAATTTCAGCGGCAGAGCGTTTAGAAGATATCACGAAGGCTGAATTTGAAGGAATGCTCATTGAAAATGCAGATGAGCCGTATGCAAAACAGATTGCAAAAGAAACCGTTGCAACGATGAAACGAGGAAAGAAGATCAAGACAACAACGGATCTTAAAGATGTCATTGAAAGAGCATTAAACTTTTTGCCGGAAAAAGAGCGAAAAGAAGCAGTTAAAAAATCCTGCCAGAGAACATTTCAGGCTTTGCGTATTGATGTAAACAGCGAGTTTGAAGTATTAGAAGAATTATTGGAGAAACTTCCAGACGCATTAGCACCAGGTGGAAAGGTTGCGATCCTTACATTCCACTCTGGAGAAGATCGACTTGTAAAACATGCGTTTAAGTATGGGAAGAAAGTAGGAATCTACAGTGATGTAGCCAAAGATGTTATTCGTCCATCAAAAGAGGAATGTGCCCAGAATGGAAGAGCAAAATCAACAAAGATGCGCTGGGCGATCAAAGTGAAATAAAAATTAAAAGGAAGGGAAATATTCAAAAGAGTTATGCTTTTTAATATTTCTTTTTCTTTTTTAAAAACATGAAAGAAAATGGTTTAAAATGATTGACTTTGACTGAAACTGTGCTATAATGAAGAAAAAAAAGAAACGAATGATTGATTTTGACGTTTTTTATTTTGGAAAAGGAGGATAACCTGTATGAGAATTACAGAGCTGTTGCAGGATGCAACAATTGACCTTGGTGTGAAGGTTAACAGCAAAGAAGAAGCAATTGATCATCTGGTTGATTTAATGGTCAAGGGCGGAAACATCACAGATCGCGAAGAATACAAGAAGGGCATTTTAGCAAGAGAAGCTAATGGAACAACTGGTATCGGAGGAGGGATTGCAATTCCTCATTCTAAGAACAAAGCAGTAACTAAGGCTGGTTTGGCTTCTATGACAGTACCAGACGGAGTCGATTATGAAGCAATGGATGGAGAACCATCTGACGTATTTTTTATGATCGCAGCACCAGCAGAAGGAAGCGACGTGCATTTAGAAGCATTGTCAAGATTATCTGTGATCTTAATGGATCCAGTATTTAAGGACAGTTTATTAAAGGTAACAAGCAAGGAAGAATATCTTGCATTGATCGACAAGAAAGAAACAGAGAAATTCCCAGAAGAGGCGGCGAAGGAAGAAGAGAAACCTGCTGTACAAGAAGAGAAAGCAGACGATGGAACGATCAGAGTTCTTGCAGTTACAGCATGCCCAACAGGAATCGCTCATACATTCATGGCAGCAGAATCTCTTGAGAATAAAGCAAAAGAGATGGGAATTACATTAAAAGCTGAGACAAATGGTTCAGGTGGAGCAAAGAATGTCTTAACAAAAGAAGAGATTGAAAATTGTGATGGAATCATCGTAGCAGCAGATAAGAACGTTGAGATGGCACGTTTTGATGGAAAACAGGTTCTTCAGACAAAAGTAGCGGACGGAATTAATAAACCAGAAGAACTGATCCAGACAATTTTAGATAAGAAAGCGCCAACATATCATCATTCAGGAGCAGCAGCACAAGAAGATAGTGCAGAAGGTGAAAGCGTTGGACGTCAGATTTATAAACATCTGATGAATGGTGTATCTCATATGCTGCCATTTGTAATCGGTGGAGGTATCTTGATCGCTCTTGCATTCTTAGTAGATAATCAGGCGATCAACCCGGCAAACTTCGGTAAGAATACACCACTTGCAGCTTTACTAAAGACAATCGGTGAACAGGCATTTGGATTTATGCTTCCAATCTTAGCTGGATTTATTGCAATGAGTATTGCAGACCGACCAGGATTAGCGATAGGTTTCGTTGGTGGAGCATTAGCAAATGGTGGTTATACATTTGCTAATATCATGGCATATGATTCTGCCAAAGCCGTTTCCTCTGGATTTATCGGAGCATTATTTGCAGGTTTTGTTGGTGGATATATCATGGTTTTATTAAGAAAACTGTTTGATAAATTACCAAGTGCATTAGAAGGGTTAAAACCAATTTTACTATTCCCAGTTTGTGGTATTTTAATTATGGGTGTTGTGATGATCGCAGTTAATCCGGTTGTTGGAGCGATCAATACAGGACTGAATAACTTCTTATCATCTATGAGTGGAACAAGTTCTATCCTTTTAGGAGCAGTTCTTGGAGCGATGATGTCCATTGATATGGGTGGTCCATTTAATAAAGCAGCGTATGTATTTGGTACAGCACAGTTAACAGTAGCCAATGCAGGACCAGAACAGTATGCGATCATGGCAGCTGTTATGGCCGGAGGAATGGTACCTCCACTTGCGATCGCACTTTGTACAACATTCTTCAAGAATCGTTTTACAGAGAGTGAAAGAAAATCTGGTGTTGTAAATTACATCATGGGATTATCATTCATTACAGAAGGAGCTATCCCGTTTGCAGCAGGAGATCCAATCCATATCCTGCCACCATGTATCGTAGGATCTGCAGTAGCAGGTGCGTTATCCATGGCATTTAAATGTGGACTTCCAGCACCACACGGTGGAATCTTTGTTATTGGAGTCATCACGAATCCAGTACAATACTTAATTTCTGTAGTAGTTGGTGCAGTTATTGGAATGATCGTTATGTCATTTACAAAGAAACCATTAAATAAATAAGATTGTAAATAACCATTTACAATAAATTAATTCTTCATATTTTCATAAGCAATATTTATAATAAGTAAACAGAGATTGTGAAATTTTGCAATCTCTGTTTGCTATTTTGATAAAACAATGATATACTAGATAAGATTTTAGAAATCAAAGACAGTTCATTCGTACCATCCTGTCTATAAACAAAACTAGGACTGAGAAGAAGATTTTCAGGATACAGGTACGCGTGCTTGTATCCTTTTTTGATTGAAAATATATGTAGAAGGGAAAGAAGAAAATGTATCAGTTAACAACACATGCATCCTTTGATTCAGCTCATTTTTTATCGGGTTATGAAGGAAAATGCAGCAATATCCACGGTCACCGCTGGAAATTAGAAGTTACCGTACAAAGTGAAACATTAGAACAGACAGGGCAGATTCGAGGAATGGTTGTCGATTTTGGACAGTTAAAAGATGATATTAAAAAATTAGCAGATGAGTTTGATCATAGTCTGATCATAGAAGATGGAACATTAAAAGAGAAGACAGTAGAAGCATTGAAAGAGGAAAATTTCAAAATGATCTTCGTAGATTTTCGTCCAACTGCAGAGAGTTTTGCAAAATATTTTTATGATAGAGTGAAAGAAATCGGATATGATGTCAAGTTAGCGAAAGTTTATGAGACACCAAATAATATGGCAGCATATGGGGAGTAAATGAGATGGAAACATTTAAAGTAGTCGAAACCTTTGTAAGTATCAACGGAGAAGGAAAGAAAGCTGGTCGTCTTGCTATGTTTATCCGATTGAAAGGATGTAACTTAAACTGCTCTTACTGCGACACAACATGGGCCAATAAAAGAGATGCAAGATGTGAATTATTGACGGCACCGCAGATTGTAGAAAGGATCAAAGAAGCAGGAGTCGAACTTGTTACATTAACAGGTGGAGAGCCTCTTCTTGATGAAAATGTGTCAGAACTGATCGGAAGTATCTTGATGATGCCAAAAGTTGAGATTGAGATTGAGACAAATGGAAGTGTACCGATCAGATATTATAAAGAAAGAGACAACAGACTAACAATGACAATGGATTACAAACTTCCATCCAGTAATATGGAAGAGAATATGTGCCTTGAAAATATGGAATATTTAAAACCATGGGATGTTGTTAAATTTGTTATTGGAAGCAGGGAGGATTTAAACAGGGCCAAAGAAATCATTGAACGATTCAGACTTTGTGAAAAAGCAATTGTATACTTCAGTCCTGTATTTGGTAAAATCGAACCAGAAGAAATCGTTGAATTTATGAAAGAAAACAAGCTTAACAAAGTCAGGTTCCAGATTCAGATCCATAAAGTTGTATGGGACCCTGACAAGACAGGTGTATAGGAGGAAATACTATGGCAATCGATAAAGAAGCGATCAAGGAACATATAAGAGGTATTCTTGTTGCACTTGGAGATGATCCAAACCGTGAAGGGTTAAAAGAAACACCAGATCGTGTAGCGAAAATGTATGAAGAAGTCTTTGAAGGAATGAATTACAGCAATCATGAGATCGCACAGATGTTTTCAAAGACATTTGAAGATGATCTAAGTGTCAAAGATCATAAAGATATGGTGATCGTAAAAGATATTGATATCTTTAGTTATTGTGAGCATCATATGGCATTAATGTATGATATGAAAGTCTCTGTGGCATATTTGCCAAAAGACAAGGTATTAGGACTTAGTAAGATCGCAAGAATCTGTGATATGGTTGGAAAACGTTTACAGCTTCAGGAAAGGATCGGAAGTGATATCGCAGAAATTATCATGGAAGTTTCAGGAAGTGAAGATGTAGCTGTTTATATTGAAGGATGTCATAGCTGCATGAGTGCAAGAGGAATCAAAAAACACAATGCCAAGACAGTGACAACAACACTTCGAGGAGCATTTGATACAGATTCCACATTAAAATGGCATTTCATGATGCAGGCAGGAAAATAAGAAAAGGAGAGAAGCAAAATGGCAAAACCAAACAAGGCCGTTGTGGTATTCAGCGGTGGACAAGACAGCACAACATGTCTTTTCTGGGCAAAGAAGAAATATGATGAAGTGATCGCGCTTTCATTTAATTATGGACAGAGACATTCAAAGGAACTCGAATGTGCAAAGAAAATCTGTAAAGAACACGGTGTAGAACATCATATTCTGGATATGGGACTGTTAAATCAGTTAGCACCAAACTCTCTTACCAGAGTGGATATGGAAGTGGATCATGAAGCACCAGAAGAAGGAACACCAAATTCATTTGTCGATGGAAGAAATATGTTATTCTTAACATTTGCAGCTGTTTTTGCAAAACAAAGAGATATTCATGTGTTAGTAACGGGTGTTTCCCAGAGTGATTTCAGTGGATATCCAGATTGCCGCCATGTCTTTATCTCATCTTTAGAAACAACATTAACACTTGCCATGGATTATGAGTTTGAAGTGATCACACCACTGATGTGGATTGACAAGAAACAGACATGGGAGATGGCTGATAAATTAGGCGTCTTTGATATTGTAAGAAATGAAACTCTGACATGTTATAATGGAGTGATGGGTGATGGATGCGGAGAATGTCCAGCATGTAAGTTGAGAAGACATGGATTAGAGGAATATTTAAAAGTCCGTGATCATAAATAAGAATATACGAAAGAGAAAAGGATCTTGCGATGATACAAGGTTCTTTTTTGTTGTTTATATATATGAATGATGAAAGTGTCGAAAGTATAAATAGCAAAAAGCTGCAAGAAAAGTATTGATAAAATTTTAACAATGATGTACAATGTATTTGTAGCAAAACAATCGATTGAAATCGGATATTCAAATGTTGGATATATAAGAAAAGGTTCAATTTCGGTCATCCAGGTAAAGGAGATGTTAGTTATGGCAAGATTTACATTACCAAGAGATTTATACTTCGGAGAAAACGCATTAGAGACACTAAAAACAATCAAAGGAAACAAAGCAGTATTGTGCCTGGGTGGCGGGTCCATGAAACGTTTTGGATTTGTTGACAAGGTCGTTGAATATTTGAAGGAAGCAGGAATTGAGACAAAACTGATCGAAGGAATCGAACCAGATCCATCCGTAGAGACAGTTATGAAAGGTGCCAAAGTGATGCAGGAATTTGAACCAGACCTGATCATTGCAATGGGTGGAGGATCACCAATCGATGCAGCAAAGGCAATGTGGGTATTTTATGAACATCCAGAGACAACCTTTGATGATATCAAAGATCCATTTACCATTCCGCCACTTCGTAACAAAGCAACCTTTATCGCAATTCCATCAACCTCAGGAACAGCAACAGAGGTAACAGCATTCTCAGTGATCACAGATTACAGCACAGGAATCAAATACCCACTGGCTGATTTCGAGATCACACCAGATGTAGCGATCGTAGATCCATCACTTGCAGAGACAATGCCACAGACATTAACGGCACATACAGGAATGGATGCCTTAACCCATGCGATCGAAGCATATGTTGCAGGATTACATTCCCCATTCTCAGATCCATTAGCGATCCATGCGATTGAGATGATCTTTGATAACCTGAAAGCATCCTATGAAGGAGATATGCAGGCAAGAGGGAATATGCATATCGCACAGTGCTTAGCAGGAATGGCATTCTCCAATGCGTTGCTTGGAATCGTACATTCCTTGGCACATAAGACAGGAGCAGTCTTTGATACAGGACATATTCCTCATGGATGCGCCAATGCAATCTATCTTCCATATATTATTCAGTACAATGCCAAAGTCTGTGAAGACAGATTCGCAATGATCGCAAGAAAATTAGGACTTCCTGGAGTGACTGATAAAGCACTGACTTTATCACTGATCAAAGCAGTAGAAGATCTGAGAACAAGTCTTCATATTGTGTCTAATCTGAAGGAATTTGGCGTAAATGAAGACGAATTTCTTGAGAAGAAGCATATGATCGCAGAGAGAGCGGTTGGAGATGCTTGTACGGGATCTAATCCGAGAGAAACATCTGTTGAGGATATGGAGAAGATTCTGGAATGTATTTATTATGGTAAGGATGTAACATTCTAAATTTTAATTTTGTAAGTTGGCCAACTGTAGATTTTGAGTATATGATAAAAAATAAATAAACGATCGGAA
>ERZ773259.2114-NODE-2114-length-13723-cov-6.572651_pt1 | contig 13723 bp, 22 predicted proteins | sample MGYA00511961_ERZ773259 | MGnify/ENA primary metagenome ERZ773259 (study PRJEB29015, sample SAMEA2737775) | human gut metagenome | biome: human gut; feature: human-associated habitat; material: faeces | place: China | collected 2012 ...
CTACTTGACAAGTGGATACGGCATTTTACATCTGCTCTCGATGTTGAAACTTAGGCTTAACCTCAATATCTGGATCATGCTCATATCTGGACTAGGATGTATGCCCAATGGGTCATGCTCCTGTATGTCCTTCGATGATGTATGTCTGATATATCAGCTGATTGTATCCTTACATATGGGACATCTATCTTGGTCGCAGGTGATCCTTTGATATCAGATATATCCTACATATTTGGATATGTGTGTTGCTTATAAGAACGCCACCGGGTCCACAAAACCCTTGTTTTTCTAGCTTTTTTCATGCTTCATCTCATTTTTTAGTTGGTTCATTCCGGGTCAAAAGTGAACTTTTTTTCCCTTGGACGAAAAACTTAAATCTACACTTTTAATTGTCAAAAAATTCCCTTGCAGCTCGTTTCACTTCGTCAATAGCTGTCCGGACATCTGCCTGTGAAAAATACTCAATGCCATAACGCTTTTTATGATTTTCCGCCCTGGTCTTTGGATCCTTAACCTCCGGGAATCTGCTCAATAACTCAATCATCTGCGTTTTGCAAAAGATTGAATTCTGGTACTGAATCAAGAAATCCGTTAAACTACGAAACTTCTTTGGATATGCTGACTTGCCCTCGTTGTAAATCTGCTCCAGCGCATCATTGTATTTCTTATGTACTAAAGACAAATTCTGCAACGCCTTGTCCCAACGCTTAAACCATGTATCTGTCATATCCTTTTTTAACTTCTCCAGATTATCCCGATCCTGTTGCTGCTCATTAATCTTACGCCACTGTCGACTAACCGTCCGAAGCTCTAATCGGGACTTTGCTGGCTCTACAGTGTTTCCAGTGATTACAGATTTTGCCGAACGATCATAATTTTCGGCTTCAAAATAATCATTTTTAACGGCAATGCTTAACTGTTTGTCCGAAAAAAGATCCGTGGCCCGGTAGTTGTTCTTGGTCTTGTAAGTGGCTGCCAGTGCCGAGATAAGATATCGGTTTAATTTAGAAAACCTCTCATAATGGTCTCCGTCATATGAATCAAAGCGCATATCTGCCCTGTTGATCCGGTATTCACGAATACCAGCACCGGCGAGTATGGTTCCGATCACCGTCTGGAACTCACTATAAGCTAAACAATCTCCGGTAAGCTTATTAGGATTGATGATACACGTTGTTGTTTCGCCTGCTGCCGTTGAAGTGCTGGATACGCTGATACAATCCTCAACACTTTCCTGTACATCTTTGACATGGTCTGGAGACTTAACGCTTAACGTGTGGACTGAGCTGGTAAGTTTATAAGCATCTAGTTTCTGTTTATTCATATGCCCCCTATCTGTAGGGCATCCAACCCAGTTATAGGGCCATGCCCTACTCGTTCGTTTTTTTCAATATTCAGTTGTACTATTTTGGCTACTTAAACAGCCGCATACGGAATCTCACAAAGATTTAAAAGATTTCTTGATTGAAAGAAAATTTGAATCATTGCTACGGTTTATTAGTTACATTACTAATAAAACAAATGTTCGATTTGTGCTTATATTATACATTGCAAACATATGTTTGTCAACATTTTTACACAATTTTTTTATTCTTTTTTGTGCAGTTTGTATAAATAAGCTCATATTTATATATTATATGTAAAAAGAGGTCAAAAAATCAAGTAACAAACTAAAAACAATTTTTACAACAAAAAAAGACCTCAAAGATCTGTGTCTCTGGGTCTTTCCAGTTCATCTACCACTAAAAACGACTCTTAACATACTTCACGGTCAATACGTGAACCTCTTTTTTCTTCGGCAATACCTTGTATACAATGATATAGTTCTTGACAAATAACTGCCGATAGCCTTTATAAGCATAAGCTCCGGTCGTGCGCTGACTTCCTCGCTCTGGCATCGTCTCCAAACTAAAGATAGCTTCCTCGATTGCGTCCACGGTGTTAGCTGCTGCATCCGGGGCCATCAGATCTGTAGCGAGATAGAGATAGATTCCGTCGAGATCCCTGGCAGCTTTCGGATACAATCTAACTTCGTATTTATCCAAAATGTTTCTTCCTCAGCTTTCCCAGAGTCTCCCTGGCATCCAGTAAAACGCCATCAGTCTGATATTCAGTCTCAGCTTCTTCAATCGCTGTGTCGATTGCCCGATTTGATAACATGGATTCGTAGCACTCCATACTCATCATCACCAGATCACCATGTCCATGCTTTGTAATGAAAACAGGTTCTTGACTCTTATGGCAAAGATCTGATATCGCTGTTGTATTTCTCAAATCTCTAATCGGTATGATCTGTGGCATAGTCTCACGCTCCTTCCTTTATATACATAATTATAGCACATCCGTGTACATAATCAAGACATATTGGCATAAAAAATAAGGCTGGCATACTGCTGCCAACCATACTTTTTGTTTGGAAATCCATTGATTTTCCTTGCCATTTTAGATTTACTTCGTAAAATAGTTATTTTACGAAACAATTAATCAAACTATTTGTTAGTTTATTCTTTTTTTTCTCACAATCTTAAATTATCAGATTATTTATTTAAGTTGATCTTATTCGCTATCTCTAGCGTGTACTGATCTGCTGCCCGGTACAACAGCGTTGTCATATATGCGTTCGGATCCTTTATTGCATCGGCTTCTTTATACTTATTGATGGTATAAACGATAAGCTCTTGATCCAGCTTCCAGATCTTGTCCTTTACCTGCTGCGCCGCTATATCTATACCGCCAACACGCAACGTCTTTTTCGTGGCCCTCATAATGACCTGGATAATGTCCATAACTGCATCAATCTCCGGTATCATATCCGGGTGGTCGTAGCACATAATATCATACTCAAAATGCTCCCGGATGTCTTCCAATGAATAACTGCTCTCTTGACGCAGATTGTCATTCATGGTATTATTTTTAACGTTAATACAATTATAACTTGGGTCTAAGTCAGTTTTGCTTTGGTCGGCAACTGATTTAGGCTCTTTTTCTTTTGCAACGGTATATCCTCGCTTCCTCAGTCTCTCGATCAAGATTGCATCTTCCGCATCTTCGTCATAACTCTCGATCGTAGCTTTAAGCTCGGCTTCCGTCTTTGCTGTCCAAATTCCGCTATAATCCCTCAGAGTATAAATGTTTGGTCTATTAAGTCCCTGCTGCTTGACCTGTATCAGACCTTTTTCTGCCAGCCTATCAATAATCCCGGCTACTGTCTTTTTCGTCATTCCTGCCTGCTTGGATAACGTATCCAACGTAGGGTATACGTTCCCGGTGATTCCGCTATCATCATTACCGAAATTCAAATATCTTTTTAAAAGAAGAAAGATGATCTTCTCCTTGCCATTCAGCAGTGTAGAATCCAGGAAGTCATGATAAGCTTTGACATACAACCTCTCAGTGACCGCAGATTTAACAATGAACTCATCTGCCATGTACTGCTATCTCCTACTTTGATTTTTCGATTTTTTCTCTGATCGCATCTGCTACAAACTGTGCAATCGTGGTGCTTTCTCTCGCAACTTCGATCTTCAAATCCCTGTGCAACTCAACAGGGATAACCACATTCAGACGCTTAGTATCATCTGTCATGATTGGCACCTCCTTAACATTCTTAACATACTTTACATTATACGCAAACTTCCCTTATTTAGCAATAGGCCATCTCTATATTTTCCATCAATCCGTCCGGGAAAGAATGATTGATTATACTTCTCTGGTTCTAATTCATTGATTCTATTTAGGATGTAAATTTTACGCTTCTTGAAATGTAATTTTTACACTTCTTGAAGTGTAATTTTTACATTTCCGGAAATGTAATTTTTACACTTCCGTGAATTTATGCGGGTTTGCGGCACATAAAACAATCAAAACGTGGTTTTTCAATCTGGATTTTTCATAGTAAACAAGCCGATCCAACCGGGAAACTATCAAAACGTGGTTTTTAACAAGAGTGTTGCAATTAATACTGCGACTGTGCTATAATTAATAATAAGACTCTATAGGAGGGTAAAACCATGAGAAAAAAGCTGAACTTGTATCTGCATAGCTATGTACCGCAAGATGTTATTCATGATATTGACAATGATCTGGGTGAGATACTTCAAGGAATTGGTATTAACATGAGTTTTCATGAGGATATTAACGGCGAAAAAAGTATAATATTCGATTATGATATTTCAGATATTCGTGAGAAATTAGGACGTGGTGCGGGTGCGAAACCTAAGAACCTAAATGACATCACGGCGCAAGATGTTCGTGATCGCATGGCTTCCGGAGAGACGGCGGAACAAATAGCAAAGAGTCTAGGCATCACCAGATCAACATTATTCAGACGACTAAAAAAGGCTGAGACCATCCAGACATTAGGCGAAGAAGTTAATATAAAAACTGATGGTAAATTATAATCATACGTGTTGCATCTACCGGGTAGCACTGGCGGTTATAGCCGTCAAATAGCATGGTTCGGTAGTGTGTCGGTAACCACGAACCATGGTATCGGTAAATGTTCCCGGAATGCCATAAACGCAGCAAACACAAGGGTTTTAAGATCATTTATCCGTATTTATGGCAATATGCCATCGGTGGCAGTTCGTGAAATCCCAGTAAATACAAAGGGTTTGAGCATATTAAGCAGCATTTTGAACCAAAATAAGAACATTTTTAGGGCGGCGAATATCCATAAAACCCAGTAAAATCAAGGCTTTACCGATCCGATCACCGATCCGAATCAAGTTTTTTTGGAAACTCGCATATGCGAGAAAACGCAGTAAATACAAGGGGTTTTGCAATGTGTGTTTTCGCTCACAATCTCATAAAAATGGCAAAAATTGGACAAAATCGGAATGGTATCGGTTCGTGAAAAAATTGTGTTCGTGTTTGTGTGAAATAGTCATATCCGGGGTATATAAAACATATACTCGCTCCTTGCAACCACACAAATCATATAGTCCTGCTGCCCCGGTACTGCGCCCATGCTCTCTTATGTCTGACACATAGGCAAATAACAGTCAAATTTGCCCCTAAAATCGTTTCTAAGCATTCAGACGGTAAATTGTCCACCTAAAGAATAAAAAGCCGAAATCGGGCAAATAAACGCCTTATTTGACAACGCTGTAGGAAAGCAGGATTTCATAGTAGCACAAGTATCACTTTTAAAAACGATACTCAATTGAAAAGTGTATTTTTATAAATATTGAAACTAACCAACACATAATAATATATAACAATAGATATTAATGTACACTATTATGTATTAATACCACGCAATAAATAATAAAAAAGGATAGGTCTTTAAACCTATCCCCATATGGCTATTTCTTGTTTGGATTCTTGTTTGCAACGAATTTGAAGTCTGAAATGTCGGCGGACTTGTCAATCAGCTTATGCCAGGCTGTTCCAGCTCCACGATTCAGCAACCAACCGATATTATTGTTCGGATCGCCCTGTTCTTTTAACATATCCTCCCACTGTTGGATAAGATACAATAAAGAGGTGATCTCCATTTCGGAAAGATAAATAGATTTTCCTTTGCCCATATTAACCCTCCTTTGCACGGCTCAGAATCCCGGCTTTCATGTCCTGGATTGCTCTGTAATTGTCAAAGTTCTTCTCCAGATCGACACGCATAAGCTCCACCAGATATGCGGTCAGATTGTTCCCTAAGCCATCCTTAATCTGATCGTACCGGTTCAACAGGTCATCCGGGATCGCAATCTGCTTCTTGTGACACGGCGGGGCGGTCTTTGGTCTGCCCTTACCCTTTTTCTCGGTTGGTTCTGCTGCCGCTGGCTGCTCATTTGATCTAATCATGCTATTCGCTGCATCGAACATATCTTTCATTCTCTATACCTCCAGTTTCTTTACCAGTTCTTCGGCCAATCTGGAATAATCGGATGTGATCCCCTCTTTTGGTGCGTATTTATACAATGGCAACTGGTTCGCCTGTGCTTCGCTTACCTTGATCGAGTCACGGATATTCGTATCCAGTAAGTGACCGCCGATCTTACGAATGTTTTTTTCAACCATTGCACGAACCTCTTTGTGCAAATTAGTACGATATTTATATTTAACAAGCAGCACATTCATATCGCCAAAGATCGCATTTAATTTGGTTCTAGCCTTGGTTAATGTCTCGTTCAGATCTACCAACCCTTGAATACTGTATTGGTCTGGAAGGATAGGAACGATGATCTCATCCGTAGCAAGCAATGATGCAATAGTGACGGATCCTAAACCTGGGTGCGAATCCAATATAACAACGGTATAATCATCCTTGACGGAATCAACGACCTGTTTCAGCTTTAATGGATTAACCTGCTCAAATCCGCATTCAAGATTGCTCATTTCTTTGGATCCAGGAATCAGGTCACCATGATATCGACTGTGGATGATTGCATCAGCCGGGGCGATTTTAGCCTTGCCCGTTAATAGAGTATATATGTCATTCTGGTAGTCCTCAGCACCCATCGTAAATGTGGCATTTCTTTGCGAATCCAGATCTATTAAGAGTGTCTTACAGCCTGCATATGTTAGGCATCCCGCCAATTCTAACGCCGTTGTAGTCTTAGCGCAGCCGCCTTTTTGGTTCAAGATTGCTATAACCTTCCCCATGGCGTTTCCCTCCTGTCTTTATCATCTATGGATATTATAGCACATTGATAACCATAAGGCAATGGAAAAATAAATCAATATATATTGATATACATTAAAATGTTTAAAATTGAGTTGGTGTGTGGAAGAACCAGCTTATATACCTATAGATATATAAGATATGTTTATAGGTTTTAACCACCCCGAATGTACTTCGGGTTCGTGAATCGAAATAATAGGTGCGCTGTGTGAATGGAATAGATATAGAGGAATACGAACGAGAGTATCATAATTAAATTGTAAACCCACCCCCATACATTAAATCATGATTGATGCGTTGTAATATTTATTATTACTTTTTGATTTATTTCAATGTACATTAATAACAATTAATAAAATAAAGTGTATTTTAATTAATTTAAAAATATTTTAAAAGTGTATTGACAACCATGTACTTATATGTTAACATATAATCATAAACAACAAACCACTACAAAATCAAACGAAAGCGAGGAACAACACATGAAACAATTAACAACTTATCAGCGTGTCTCAAATTATCTCTTAAAGGTCTATAAAGCAATTAACGAAGAATACTTCAATAATGAACTTGAAATTCCAACCATTACCATTCAATCAACCGTAGGTGCTTACGGTCACGTTACCACTTCAAAGGTTTGGCATTCCGGTGAGACTGCAACATATGAGCTTAATCTTTCCGCCGACTACCTCAACCGCCCGATTGAGAACGTGGTTGCTACTCTGATCCATGAAGCTTGCCACCTGTACGCTATGCACTACGGTATCAAAGATACAAGTAACCGGGGCGTGTATCATAATAAGAACTTTAAAAGAATCGCCGAAGAATTAGGACATCTTGATATCAGTAAGCATGAACGATATGGCTGGACGGTCACACAGCCGACCGAGGACACGATAGACTTCATCATTAAATACGGCTTCGAGGATATCCAGCTTGTGCGTGGTTCTGGTATCTCATTTACTGGTATCAGCGGTGGTAAAGCTGGCAACGGTTCCAATCTCCCACCAGTGCAGCCGAAAAAGCCAACAAGCACACGCAAATATATCTGTCCGTGCTGTGGTAATTCATTCAGAGCAACAAAGAACATCAACGTGCTTTGCATGGATTGCAATGTTCAGTTTGTGCTTGTTTAGTATTAATCACATGGGGAGTGATAGCAAGCTCCCCATATAAATTTAACTATTTTGATGTACATTAAAATATATAAAAATATAGCAAAAGCTATTGACAAGCAGCAACTTATATGTTAACATATAATCACAAGATACAAATAACCACTACAAATAAACCTGAAAGACGAGGTACAAACACTATGACAACAACTAGCACCAACAACACCAACAAAACAATGACTGAGATCATCCGAGAGTTAAAAGAGTACGAAGCAATGAAGAACGATCTTCAAGCTGAGGTTGACCGTTTAAAGAGTGAAGCAATCGACATCTTGCAGGCCAACGGCGTTGATGAGTTCATCACCGATGCAGGCAAGGTTACATATCGAGAGGTCATCTCCAATCGGTTTCAGACCACCGAATTTAAAAAAGCGTTTGCAGACCTTTATAAGAGCTTCACAAAGGCTACGAGTTTCATGAAATTTACTTGTAACTAAATCAGATAACAACCGGGTGGTGGGTGCAATCCACCTGCCACCTGTACAATTTATAGGACAGGAGAAATGATATAATATGAATAAGATTAAAACATGGACAAAAGCTGACAATAACAAGGTTGAAAAAGTGATAGAGTTCGGATCCGGGACCCGGGTTTCTATCCCGATCACCAAAGACGGTGCGGTTAAGTGGTTCGATGATTCAAGACTCATTAAGAAGGGGGCGAAGTGATGCACATACTGACAGGTTTACTTTTGTTCTTAATCGGTGCCATTGGTGCAGCTTGCAAGGGTGATTGGAGTGGTATATCTGCGATCCTCTGGGTGATCGGCGGTTTCTTCTTTCTTTATGTGCTGCTCATGTATCCTGCTGCCACCATCGGGATCATCATTGCGATATGCTTCATCATCTTCGCATTTACCAGGAAGTAGGGAGGGGAACGAGTATGGATCCAATCAGTTTAATCATTGTAGGATTTATTTGCAAAGTTATCAGCGGAGACAAAACAGCGTGTACTATAGCGTTAATCTTGTGCGTACTGATCGCCATTGCGGATGCAGCACATTAATTAGACAAACGGCCTTCACCTGTGGTATACTTTAAACGTTGATTTTATGACTATTAAGTAAAGGCAGGTGAGGGCATTGCCACCAAAGGGACAGAAAAATGATACATTGTATCAGCCAATCGAGAGAGAGAAAAAAGAAGTGAACAAAACCGTAAGATCAAAGATCGAAGCTGCAAAAAAATACAACGCCAATTTGGAACAAGTAGCGTTTCGGGTGCCGAAGGGATATAAGGATATCATCAAGGCATATGCAGAAAACAAGGGAACGAGTGTTAATCAGCTTATTGTTGATCTTCTAGAAAAAGAGATGGGAATGGATTTGTCAAAACCATTGAATGAGGATGAAAAATAAGATATAATAGAATAGTTAGTTGTTTTGTGTGGTTACACACCTCGCAATCATTAACCGGAAGAATCGCTTGTAGTGGGGCGGTTCTTCTTTTTTTTCTGGCAAATCTCGCATAAGCGAAATCTCGTATAAGCGAGAGTAGTGTACATAATTAAAAATGGGACTCCAAACGGAATCCCTTAAAAGTGTATTTTTAAATTTTCAAATACGTTTCAATAAGTATTACTATACATTGATACATAACTATATATTTTAAGTCTCATTTAAAAGTTCTTTCTTGTACTTATAGAAGGTAACCTTGCTGATCCCGGCCAGCTTCATAGTATCATCATTGTTAAGGGAGCCACCAAAAGCCTTATTGTGTTTTTTAATAACCGCCTTAGCTGCTGCTGCCTTTTTAGTTTCGATGGTGGATCCTGCTGCACGTCCTACCTGCTTTCCTCGCCGTCTGGCTTCCCGGATCCCCTCTCTGGTACGCTCATGCAGATCGTCAACCTCTTTTTGAGCCTGTTCAAATGCTTTTTCGATTTGCTTCTTCGCCAACAAGCGAATTACCTTGTTCGTAGCATCAATATAAATATCCGCAATCTCATTGCCAGTCTCAGGAATACTCTGCTGGATCGCTTCACGGTAAACTGATGTATTGATCTGGGTTTCTTTGAGGAAGATCAGATTCACGCCCATATCAAACAACCGGAAGTAAAGCTCAACTCCTTCATCTTTATTCCTTGCCATTCGGGAAACAGAATCGAAGATGATATCATCATCCTTTTGTACTACGGATAGAATCCAGTTAAACACGGCACGCCCTTCCACCTTTGTTCCGGTGTAGGCTTCCGTATAGATCTTTGCGTCTGGATATGCCCGGCTGATGTTCTCAATCTGTCTTTCAATCTTTTGGCTCTTCCTACTGATACGCCCATAACCATACTGCATACACGCTACCTCCTTAATATGTAAATGTCATAGTTTAAACGTTCGTTTATTCTGGTACTCTTTTATTATATGTTAACATATAACATTTGTCAAGTATTAAGGGTAAAACTATGACTTTTATATCCAACCTTTAAACTATGACTATCGTATGTCCCGGAAAAAACAAAATGCCCTTAACCATGACCGGAACAACCAACCATGGATAAAGACATATGCGACCTACTTATTTAATTGTTCAGCGTGTATGTACGGCTGATGCAGTCCAGTGCTTCCAACACCGTTTCGGACTGTATCGTCAAACCTCAGTAATTACGCACTCATTTGTACCAAAACAGTCAAAAATGGAAATTGCCGAGATTCAAATTTCTTCAATTATAACGGAAAAAGCTAGGAAATACAAGGGATCCACGATAACAGTCACGATAGCATTAATTTACTTTAAATTGTCAGAATATTCTTGAATTTTCAGACAATTTGACAACTTTTTATCTTCTGCTGCATCGTCCTGCTGCCAACGTAAAACCCTTATGTTTCCTATATTTTTTCAAATTATGCCAGCGAAAAATGATATCGGCACTTATCGCCCGGTGTAGTGTGGAACCAGGTGTTTTTATTGAATAACTCCCTCAGCTTTCAAGTCCTCGATAAATTCCCGGATCATCATAGCTGCTTTCTGATCTGATACAGAGTGTTTGGAAAGAATAGAATTAAGATCCTCTTTTAAGTCTGTATCCATTACCTTTGTAATGATAATCTTATCCTCTTCCAACGCAATGCAGTATCGTGTACCATCATACAGTCCCAGCTTCCTACGCATATCAGCAGGCAGCGTGATTCTACCCAGTCTATCTATGCGGCGTATGGCCCCGATCACTCAACCATACCTCGTTTCATTGCATTTATCTTCGCCTGTAATGCGATTCTTTCCCATTCAAGGTGTAAGACTTCGTGTTTCTTTCGCAATAATCGCTTGTAGAGCCATTCTTTCAGCATAACTTTGATGTCCTCTCTTTTTGTAATTATATGTTTGCATATAATTATACTATTCTATGACAGTTTGTGCAACTACTTTTTGCACCGGATCCGGCTGACTGCATACGCAGCCAAACCGAAACCGATCATTCCAACCATGCCGAAGGGAGAACCAGCCAATGCAGCCATTAGCAGTTTGTCCTTACTTGTCATACGCACTCACCGCCAAATTTTCGTAATAATCATTTCCACGGCAGATATGGGACAGATAATACTTTACCATTCCCCAGGCTCCTTGATCTTCAATCAGTCTTTCATTGTTTAATTTGGCATAATAATTTATCAGATTTTCCAATTCCGCTTTGGTGAATGTTTTTTCAAAATTCTCACTATCGGTAAATTGATTCTTCAAAACCATCATAATAATTTCTTCGTCCGTGTCTCCTGTTTTAAAATAGTCTTTCATATCACACATGATTAAGGCTAACTTTGATACTGCGGCGATTGTCAATTCCTTATGGGATAAATAAGAATAGTCCTTATGTCCTTCTACAAACAGCTTTTTCTTTAAATCCAACATAGTATTTTGCAGACGCAGTTTTGCTTTTACTTCCTCTGGAATCTTAGGATTGTCTAGTTTCTTCATGTTATTGCAGTACGCCATTACCTCAGCATGTTCTAATGGTTCAGTCCAATTCCACTTGTGAATTAATGCAGATAAAGGCTCATCAAGAATATTACCCATATTTTTATTGTCAATGGTTTCAAAAGATAAAGGTTCAAAAAGAACAACATTCCCATTCGCACAAATCTCAATGCTGCTTCTAACGCAATATATATCATTATCTTCATCCGCATGGAACTCAACGGAATAGGTGCTTGTTGTGTATGCAGCCGAAGCAAGATTGTTGTCCTTGGCTCTACCCTCTTTTTTTAACCATCTTCCTTCACCATGCAAATCTTTTGCTTTAATGACATTTCCCTTTTTATCCTTTATTCCAGTTTCCCACTCGCCTTGATCGTCAATCTTGACATACTCGTTTGCATACGAACTATAAAAATCAATAGCGGCCTTTATGTCATTTACATGATACTGGCTGTTTGAGATACTTATGCTTACTGGTGCGCTTTCTTCACCATTTTTATAAGCATCTCTAACATCATCGTTCCATACATCATTATAAATATAATCGGCTAATTTATTTAATGCCTTGATACATCTAACGCCACCATCATCTAAAATAGTTCCATTGTCTACACTTGTTAGCCGATATACAATTTTTTTATTGCTGATGATTTTATCAACCATCTTTTCAATCACATCTGCTGCCAGAAATGGCTCACCACCAGTCAATGACAAATGATACAAAGAAGAAAACTGATTAATAACCTTGTCCAAAACTTCATCCGACATATCCAGATCCTGCGGCTCTCCACGCATACAATGTTTACAGCGCAGATTGCACCGCCTGGTTACTTCCAACGCAAGATTATTAAACGGTAAGGTGATTTCTTCTGTTTCAAAATTAATATGATCCATTCAACCTCGATTCCCCGGGACAGGCAAGAGACCTGCCCGGAATTTTTATAAGTGTATTTTCAATTATTTCTATGTACATCAATAACCATTTATATATCTAGTATCCTTTTTAATTGTGATACTTCATTTCTGATTTATTTGCCAATGGTTCGATCTTCTTTATGATATGGCTGCTGCACCTCTGACCTACAACAGCCGTTTTTATATTCAGTTTTATTTTTTCTTTCCTCTGGACTCCGGGTAATACTGGAATCCAACAAGGAATCCTCTGATCTGGAACACCGTGTATCCACCATCACTACGCACTGGTTTCTTTTTGCCCTTATTGGCGAGCAAGATCTCTTCCAGCGTCAGACCTGTATCTGCCACCAGATCCAGCGGATTATCATAGTGCTTTATCGCCTTATCCTCCAACAGTACAATGTCTTTGATTTTATGGATCGCAGCGTGTAAGTTGGTCGGAAGCAAGATTAAGTTGCTAAGCTCATTATGAAGCTTATTGCCATCCAAATGATGCGCTTCCAGGCGTTTTCCATCGCCCCAGAAATTCGGGCAGAATGTCTCTGCAATCGCATGATGCACCGACATTGATTCCGTCCGATCCTCTCCGGTAAATCCATAGTAGAGATATCTCCGGTCGCTCTGACCGCCCAGGAATGCCCCTAACAGGTACGGCGTGCGCCGCTTCATGCTAATGCACTGACCGTATTGGCTCACAAAATAGTGAGGTCTGCTTGGGATCTCCACAAAGATTTCGTCCGGTTCCAGCAACTTAATTTCCGCTTCTTCCAACAACTCTTTTTCAAGAGTGTGAGTGATGATCCATTCAATGTTCCAGTTTAAATTGTTAACAGTTCTTAATAATCTTTTCATCTAATCTATCCATTACCCGGCGTTGCACCGAGAATGAATAACTCCTAGAAGAGAAGATATTAACAGGTCTTGGCATAATTTCACCGAGTCCTTTCATTAATATTTTTCGGAGAAATCTTTTTCAAACACTCTATATTCAATCTCTCTCCGTCTCTCCTTTTAATCCTTCACGCCTGTCCGGGAACCTACGCCCTACTTGACAAGTGGATACGGCATTTTACATCTGCTCTCGATGTTGAAACTTAGG
>ERZ773259.2119-NODE-2119-length-13670-cov-4.017481_pt1 | contig 13670 bp, 12 predicted proteins | sample MGYA00511961_ERZ773259 | MGnify/ENA primary metagenome ERZ773259 (study PRJEB29015, sample SAMEA2737775) | human gut metagenome | biome: human gut; feature: human-associated habitat; material: faeces | place: China | collected 2012 ...
CGCAAGTTCTCCACGATAAAACGCTTTTGCATGAGTCTGCGCGATCATTTCCAGCGTCTTTGCATGAGCTTCCGACCTCCAGATTTCTCCCGGCTGCGGGGCATGTCCGTCCGGGGCGAACGTTTCAAACCACGGCCGGAAACATTCTTCCGTCAGCGTTTCTGAAAACTCTCTGTATGCATTGTTCCATATTTTTGATGTCACCGGACTCACCGGATATCCCTCGCGTGCATATGTGATCGCCGGTTCCAGCACCTTTTCCAGCGGAAGTCTTCCAAACTTTTCCGAGAGTTCCGCCCATGCGGACGGGGCGCCCGGGACCATCACCGGGATCCAGCCTCGTTTCGGCATTTCGGTGTATCCCTGTTTTTTCACTTCTTCTGCAGTGATCGCCATAGGTGATCTTCCGCTGGCATTCAGCCCGTGAAGTTCTCCCTTTGTCCAGACCAGGGCGAAGGCGTCGCTTCCGATCCCGTTGGACGTCGGCTCCAGAACTGTCATACACGCCGCTGTCGCGATCGCCGCGTCAACTGCGTTTCCGCCCCGTTTTATGATGTCGAGTCCCGTCTGGGCAGCCAAAGGCTGGCTCGTGCAGACCATACCTTTTTTCCCGTACACAACACTTCTTCGTGATGGATAATCATATTTCTGCGCATCAAATTTCAGCATATCCATTTCCTCCTGATCAAGCCGTTTATTCCTGGGTTGTAAGTGTACCGCAATAAACAGAAAGCCCGTTTATTGCTTTATCATGCTGGAATCGTATCACTTGAAAGTATGAAATGTCAATAAAAAAGCAGCCTAAAAAACGGCGTAGAAATTTCTCTCGTTACTGTAACTTTCTCTCCACGCCGTATCTTTTATTCCAGTATAAAATTTTCCACCAATTTTTTCGTGAACTCCGTCTTCGGATGTCCGATCACATCCTCCGTCCGCCCTGTCTCCACGAACTTTCCTTCTTCCATCACTGCGATCTCATCGCAGAACCAGCGGACCACATCGAGGTCATGGGAGATAAACAGATAGCTCAGTCCCAGCTTTTCCTGGAGTTCCTTTAAGAGTGTCATGACCTGGGCCTGCACGGAGACATCTAACATACTGGTCGGTTCATCCAGGATCAGGATCTTCGGATCCAGGGAGAGTGCCCGGGCGATCATGATCCTCTGCGCCTCACCTCCGCTGATCTGGTGCGGATAGCGGTCCAGAAGTTCCTCTTCGAGATCTACCAGATCCAGAAGTTCTCTGACCCGCGCTTTTCTCCCCGCTTTGTCATACATCCTGTGGATGATCATCGGCTCTTCCAGGCTGTATCCGATCTTTTTTGCAGGATCCAGGGATGTCTCCGGATGCTGGAAGATGATCTGGATCGTTCCATCGATCTCGATGGTTCCGGAGTCCGGCTTTATCAGTGACAGGAGCATGTTCGCGATCGTCGATTTTCCGCAGCCGGAATTTCCTACGATCCCGAATGTTTTCCCGTCCTGTACCGTAAAAGACACGTCCTTCACCGCTTCCACGCGGGTCTTTTTAATGATCCCGCCAGTAAATGTCTTGCTGATATGGCTGACTTTAAGCATATCGGACGCACCTCACTTTCCTTCCGTCCGGAAGTTCCGCCTCCGGGATCCGTCCATTTTTGCATGCGTCCACTGCATGCGGACATCTCGGGTAAAAACTGCAGCCGGAATTTCCCTCTTTTTTTCTCACTGCGCGCCCGATCGGATTCATTCCCTTCCCCGGGAGCGATGCGATCAGTCCTTTCGTGTATGGATGTGCCGGATGTTCAAGGATCGTCTTTGTCTCCCCGGCTTCCATGATGCTTCCTTTATAGAGCACCATCAGCCGATCACACAATGCCCCTGCCAGGGCAATATCATGGGTGATCACGATCATGCCTTCGGTGTCCGTCTCTGATATCTCTTTCAGGACCCGGTAGACCTGGCGCCGGAGAATCGCATCCAGGCCTTTTGTCGGCTCATCGGCGATGACCCATTTCGGCCGGTTCATGAGTCCCATGGCAGAGATCACGCGCTGGTTCATGCCGCCGCTCAGCTGGAATGAGTAAGCGCGGTTGATCCGGTCCGGATCTGAAAAGCCAAATCTGCGGAGAAACTCATCCCTCCGGGAATCGGCAAGCTCTTTGTCCTTATTTCCGTGGACTGTCATGCACTCCGTGAGCTGTTTTCCGATCCTGCGGATCGGGTTTAAGGATTCCGTGGGATTCTGTGGGATCAGGGCGATCTCTTTTCCACGGATCTTCTGCATCTCTTTTTCCGGCAGCCGGTACAAATCCATCCCTTTATACATACAGCTTCCTTCCACCCGGGCCTGCCCGGAGAGAAGTCCCAGGATGGACATGCCTAAAAGTGATTTTCCGCTTCCGCTCTCCCCGATGAGTCCTGTGACACTGCCCGACGGAAAGTATGCGCTGACATCTTCCATGGCATGGATCATCTCGCCGCCGTCCTGGAAGGTGACGGAGAGGTCGCAGATCTCAATGTCACTTTTTTCTTCTTTTTTCCATTCTTTTTTATCTTCCATCTGATCTTCTCTCCTGGCTGTTCCGTTTTTTCACAGTTACAGGCAAAAATCTGTTCCGGCTCAGCTATACTGAGGAAATTTTGCCTTTCTTTGCATGCTTTCCAGCATCACATCGTCTTCATCACATCTTTCCGCACATCCAGCCGGTCACGCAGTTCATCTGCCAGAAGGTTGATGCTGAGGGAAAGAAGCAAAATACAGAGTCCCGGAGCGATGACGAGCAGCGGTTCCTGGCGGAAATACTGTCTCGCATCGTTGATCATGACGCCCCAGTCCGGTGTCGGGGGCTGAAGTCCCAGACCAAGATAACTCATGGACGCCACCGAGATCACATTTCCGGCGATCCTGGTGGCAAAAAGGACGCTCAGAGTTCCTAAAATATTCGGAGAAATGTGGAGAAACAGGATCCGGAGGTCTCCGGCTCCGATGGTTCTCAGTCCTTTAATAAAGCTCTCCTGTTTCAGTTTCATGACTTCACCGCGGACGATCCTGGAAAATCCGACCCAGGAATTGATCACGATCGCGATCAGCATGCTCTTCACGCCCTGTCCAAGAAGTCCGGCCACCGCGATCATCAGCGTCAAGCCGGGAAGTCCCTGGAAAATGCTGGAGATCGTCGTGATGATCCCGTCGATCCAGCCGCCGAAATATCCCGCGAAAAGTCCCAGTGCAAAACCGAGCAGCATCGAGAGGACGGTCGCCGCCAGGGCGAGAAGGATCGATTGTCTTCCGCCATAGAGAACACGGCTCAGCGTATCTCTTCCGATATTATCCGTGCCTAAAAGATGCGCGGCAGACGGTTTCTGAAGTGCTTCCGACAGGTTCGAGACCAGCGGATCATAGGGAGCAAGGACCGGCGCGAGTACGCTGGGCAAAAGGATCAATAATAAGATCACCAGACCGGTCTTTGCTTTTCCTGACAGGTGGAGTTCCTTTAATTTATTCATGATTCCACCGCCTCTCCCGCCCGGATCTTCGGATCAAATGCGATATAGATCAGGTCGATCAGAATGTTTGTCAGCACATAGATACAGCCTGAAAACAGAACATACGCCTGCACCACATAATAATCCTTCGACTGCACACCCGCGATCGCGTAGCTTCCGATCCCGGGGATTGCAAAGATCGTCTCCACGATCGAGGCGCCGCCGATGATGCCCGCCATATGGGTTCCCAGGTAGGTGATGATCGGGATCAGCGCGTTTCCGAACGCATGGCAGACCACTGCGCGGCGGCGGCTCATTCCTTTTGCATCCGCCACAGTCATGTACTGTCTTCCGATCTCATCGAGGATCGCGCTCCTTGTCAGTCTCGCACAGACTCCGATACTCGGGAGTGCCAGCGTGACCGCCGGGAGAATAAAGCCGGATCCGTCGGAGATCCCGCTGCTCGGAAGGATCTTCCACTGTTCCGCAAAGATAAAGATCAGGACGATGGCGATCCAGAACCCCGGAACGGACAATGCAACCGTTGAAAATGTTCCCAGCACATGATCCGGCAGCCGGTCTTTTCCCGCCGCCATCAGGACTCCGAACCCCACACCGAACACGATGGTCAGGATCATGCTGAAACCCGCAAGCTTCAATGAGATCGGGATCCGCTTTGCGAGCTGGTCCATGACACTTTTATTCGTGAAAAAGGACCTGCCCAGATCGCCGTGAGCCAGGCCGTCGACCCAGTTAAAATACTGGACGACGGCAGGCTGGTCCAGCCCCATCTTTGCCGCCATGGCATCATATTCTTCCTGCGTGTAGGATTCGTTTCCGTTTGGATTTAACACCTGGTCCACCGGATCCCCCGGTGACATGATCCCAAGTGCAAATGCAATGATACTGATCCCGACGAGCACCGGCAAAAGCATCAGCATTTTTTTCAGGATGTACTTTAAAAGTGACATATTGATTATTTCACCCAGGAAATTGTCGGAAGTCCAACACCGAAGGTCTTTCCTGCATAGTGTGTGATCGCCTTGTTGTGGATGTTTACGTTGATCTGGTAGCAGATCGGAACGCACGCGCTGTCATCGAAGAGTTCCTGCTGGATCTCATCATAGATCTTGCTGCGCTCGCTCACATCAGCGATCGTCGGAGCTTTTGCGACAAGTTCATCGATCTTCTCGTTATAGTAGTTGTAGTTTAATGTCGTGTTGCTGTTTCCTTCGCTTGCGAAGTACTGCTTAAATGTGGAAGTCGGATCCGCATTGTTGATACCGAATACGGTAAGTGTCATGTCGTAGGTGCCTTCCTGCTGTCTCTCTTTGTAGAGGGAGGAGTCCACGATCTCAATATTGATGTTGACGCCAAGCTCCGCGTAAACCTGCTTTAAGTATTCTGCAACAGCCTTGCAGTTGTAATCGGACGCGGTGCTGGAACGGATGATCATGGTCATGTCGGCCGTCTTGTCTCCGAGAACTTCTTTTGCAAGAGATTTTGCCTTCTCCATATCATAAGTTCCCTGGATGTCCAGATGGAAGGTGGACTGGGTGCTTAAGAAGGAGTATGCCGGCTGTAAAAGTCCTCCGTAGATCACGCTGCAGATGCTGTCGCGGTCTGTCGCAAGGTTGAACGCCTCTCTCATGCGCTTATCCGCAAGGTACTCGTTTTTATCGTTGAACATGATGTACTCAGTCATATGGCTCGGAGTGCTGTCCATCTCAAAGTTGGAGTCTGTGTCGCAGAGATTCTTTGCAGCATCCATGGTGATCGCGCCGTTGTCTGCAAGTCCCATGACTTCGCCGGATTTTAACGCGGATACACGAGTCTCGGCATCCGGGATGCAGCGGATCTTGAAGGTCTTTACCTTGCCGTTCTCGCCATAATAGTTGTCATTTCTCTCAAGTGTCACATACTCGGACTCCACATGGTCAACGATCTTATATGGACCGGTTCCGATCGCGTAATCGGAGATCACACCTGTCTCCTCGTCGAAGCAGTTCGGGCTGTACATCGGGCTGCCGTAGTCGGAAAGGACATACTCAAGTGTTGTGATCGGCTGTGTAAATGTGAACTTTACAGTGAAGTCGTCGACTTTCTCCATCTTGTCGAGATTCGGGAGAGATTTTTCGATGCTGAGTGTTGTGTATGTAGAATTGATCCCATGGCCCCAACGCTCAATGTTTTTCAGGCACACATCGGCATTAAACTGAACACCGTCTGTAAAATATGCGTCATCGCGCAGGCTGAAAGTCCACTCGGTACAGTCATCGTTGTGTTCCCAGGATTTTGCAAGCCACGGATCGATCACACCGCCGTTGTTTGCTGTGAGAGCTTCCCATACATAAGCGCCTTCCCAACAGTAGTAAGCGTCTCCGCTTCCCTGTACAGCGTCACGCGGAGTCGCGATGACAACCTCATCTGTCTCGTTTTTCTCTGTGTCTTCCACTGCCTCTGCTGTGGCTTCTGTCTCCCCTGCAGCCGTTGTCTCCGCTGCAGCTCCTTCTGCTTTTGTCGTCTCAGCCGTGCTGTTATTCGCGCTGCTTCCGCATCCGGAAATTACGGATGCCGCCATTGCTGCCGCTAAGAGCAGACTTACATGTTTCTTCTTCATGTTGTCCTCCATGTTGTGTAAAGATTATAATGTTTTTTTGCAACTGTTCACCAGGCCTGCGCACTTGCTGCGCCGACTGTAATAACCCCATTGGTTTTAAAGCAAAAGTCCTATTGGTTCAGCCAGCTGAAATACATTTTTTGCCCGTAATCATGAAAGTTCTGAACAGTTTCATTGTTTTTACAATTTCGGAGTTAGTATGGAGATGTTCCATCTGAGAATTTTTTCGAATACCGAATGCTTAAGCATCAGAAAAAGATGTCCGCTGGAATCAGCCGACATATAAACGGTACGATCAATGCCTCGTGATCTGGAATTTTTCTTCCTGTACCAGCATTCCGGCAGGTTTCCTGACTCACAGATCATCACACAAAGCCGCCTTCCCAAATATTTCAAAACAGTCCTGTCAGGCTGCTCCGTTTTTTCAGTGACCGCGCGTTCGCGCATGGCTTTGTATTCCCTGCTCACAGTGACGAGATCGCACAGGTCTTTCACCTGTTTCCCTTTTACCTGCTGTCCGCCCTCTTCAGGGCGGCAGCAGCACCGGATGCCTCTTCAATTGTTATGGGAGATATTTTAGCATCTTCGGGTTTATTATGCAAGGACCATTGAGACGTTTTTATAAACATTCACTATGATAGGTGGTTCCTTCCAGTGTTTTCCAGATCACTTTCCCATTCTGAAGGAGCATATAGCTATGTTCACTTTCCGCTTTCGGGATCGACACGGAACCCGGATTCAGGTACAGATTTCCATCCCCGAACGATTCCCACGCCGGGATATGCGTATGGCCGTGGAGGAGAATATCTCCCGGCTGGAGAGGCGGGAGCTGGTTCATATGAAAGTGATGGCCATGAGTAGCGTAGATCAGGCGGTCTGCCGCCGGAAATACCGCGTAATCCGCAAGGATCGGGAACTCCAGCACCATCTGGTCAACCTCCGTATCGCAGTTTCCGCGGACACAGAAGATTTTCGTTTTCCGCTCATTTAACATTTTGATGACTTCCTTCGGCGCATACTCTTTCGGGAGATCATTTCTCGGTCCATGGTACAAAATATCGCCCAAAAGCAACAGGCGGTCTGCCTGTTCCCGGTCAAATGCCTCCAGCATTTTCCGGCAATAATATGCGGAGCCGTGGATATCGGACGCGATCATAAGTTTTTTCATTCTCGGGGTTCCTTCTTTCTTTTAAGTCGAGCACACGTAAGACTTGGCGCTTAATTCCGGTCAGCGCAAGCTGACAAATTTCTCTCAGAATTACTGCGCACCAGATAACTTTCTATGCCTGTCAAGAACATACACATGCTCTGTAACTGTCCTGTTCAGTAATTTCCATTCCAGGTTTTCATTCGTGTGATGATAGCGGAATCCGCATTTCTCCGCCACGCGCTTTGATTTTTCGTTCCCATCAAAGAACGCATACCAGATCCGTTTTAATCCCAGATCCTCAAATCCATAATGGATCAGCTCCTGTACTGCCTCCGGGATGATTCCCTGTCCCCAGTACGGAACGCCGAGCCAGCAGCCAATCTCACCTTCATCTTCCGGAAGCTTTAAATTGCTGGCAGCTCCCACAGTTAATCCCGCGCAGCCGACCGGTTTTCCGGAAGCTTTTAATACGACCGCATACGTTCCATCGGCCGACAATACGTTTTTAATCGTCTCTCTGCTGTTCTCCACACTCGTGTGTACCGGCCATCCTGCTTCCGGACCGACCTGCGGGTCTTTCGCGTATTCATAGCAGCTCTCTGCATCGCTCTCCTGCCATGGTCTTAAAATCAGGCGTTTTGTCTGTAATTCCATCTTTATTTACCTCTCTTCCATTTTCTTATACAAGTGATTCTCCGTTAATACTACCAGATCACCTTCATCAATCCCCTGCTCATAAAGCCAGTCATCTTCCTGGCGGGTCAGCCGCTCGTTTCCCTTAGCGTCTTTCAGCCGGACGAGAACGGTTTTCTTTGCCCCTGCAGAGCGTTCCTCACAGCCGTAATCATCTTCCTGGATCTGGAGAATGATGTATTCCTGTTCCATTTTATATCCCTTCGATTTTTCAATTTCCTCTACCGTTGTTGCAAATTTTGCAACCGCTGAACTTTTAGTTAATTCTCGTCAGCAAGACGTGATATCTTTTTTAGTTAATAATGCTACCGTCTCTACATGCCCTGACATTCCGAACATGTCAACGGTTCTGACGCGTTTTACAGCGTAACCGTTCTCCCCGAGATATTTCACATCTCTTGCCAACGTCGAGGAATCACAGCTCACATATACGACCTTCTCCGGTGCCATCTTTACGATCGTCTCAAGGCAGAGCTCATCACATCCCTTTCTTGGCGGATCGACAACGATCACATCGGCTTTGATATGATTTTTTTCATACTGTTCCGGAAGAACCTCCTCGGCTTTTCCGACGAAGAATTCTACATTGTCAAGGCCGTTGCGCTTCGCATTCTCTCTCGCGTCCTCGATGGCAGCCGGGATGATCTCGACGCCGCAGACCTTCCCCGCCTTCTGTGCAAGGAAGGATGATATCGTTCCGATTCCACAGTAAAGATCCCAGACGGTCTCGCCGCCGTTTAAATCAGCGAATTCCAGTGCTGTTCCGTAGAGACGTTCTGTCTGGACCGGGTTTACCTGATAGAACGATAGCGGAGAGATCCGATATTCGATGTTTCCGATCTTATCCGTGATATAACCCGGCCCGTAGAGATTTTTGATCTCGGTTCCCAGGATCACGTTTGTCTTTTCCATATTGAAGGACAGGGAGATACTGTCCGCGCCGACTTCACGCATCCGCTCGGTAAACTCTTTCTCATGGGGCAGTTTCTTTCCGTTGATCACGAGACATACCATATGTTCACCGCTGGCGAAACCTTTTCTTAAGAGAACATGGCGCACAAGTCCCTTGTGGTTTGCCTCATCATAAGGTTCCACACCAAAATCTTCCATGAATTTCAGCACTGCCGCCAGATAATCCTTATTTTCTCCGCAGCCAAGCAAGCAGTCCAGCTCCGGTACCGGGATCAGGGAGTGGGTCCGTCCGGCAAAGAATCCTGCCGTCGGTTTTCCGTCTTTTCCGCGGCCGATCGGGTACTGCGCTTTGTTGCGGTATCTCCACGGGTCTTCCATTCCGATGATCGGTTCCATGATGACTGCGTCCGGCACTCCTGCTGCCTGGTCCGCCTCCTCCGGCAGGAACAGGTTTTCCATGCCGCCGATGCGTTTTAAGTGGTTGTATACTTTCTTTTCCTTGAATTTTAACTGTTCTTTATAATCCAGTTCCTGAAGCTGGCATCCGCCGCAGGCTCTCGCCACCGGACATTTCGCCTCCACGCGGCCTTTTGCCGGGGTGATGACGCGCACGAGGCGGGCAAAACCGTAATTTTTTTTCATTTTCATGGCTGACGCCTCGATCGTATCCCCGATCAGGGCATCCTTCACAAACCAGATATATCCGTCCACGCGGCCGATACCTGCGCCGTCCTCTCCCATGTCCTCGATGGTCACTGTAAATTTATCGTTCTTCTTGATTTCCATATTGCGTTCCTTCTACATAAATATTCTTGTTGTACATTTTTATCGCTGAGCCCACTCTGTCCTTTCACCTCACTAAGCCAAACTAATAGCGTACATCCCGTACTGAGAATATACCGAATATACCGAATACACAAAATACAGAACAGACCTAAAAATGAGTCTCAATGCTCAGTTTTTCTTAAGTATACAAGAACTACTCCCGCATTTGCAACCCCCATCACATAAACGAATGTGAAAATCTCTGCCCTATACCGCATACAGGCAAAACGACAGCGAAAAATGAATCCGATCCGCACTTTCAAATAAGTCACATTTTTGCGTCAATACAAAAACCGGCTCCCCGCGCCCCGAAAACTCCCATTCAGAAGTCTCCGGAACCGGAAAACCGGTTTTCGAATATCAACTCTATAAGTTAAGCATTATGTAAACCGCAATGTCAAACAGGTATTCGCAATCCACTTTGTGGCTTATCTGGTTCGCTTATGCTCTCGCCTCAGAACCTGCCTTCTTGTTTAACAGTTCCTTACCGGATGTGACAACGATGATCACGCCGAGAACCATAAGCAGGATTGCAACGATGAGCTGAAGTCCCTCAACCATAAATACTGCAGTACCTGCGCTGAATGCGCCTACAAGAGCGATGGTTCTCTGAACCAGGGCTGTGAAGGTTACGCAGAGCATGATCACGCACGGTACGATCAGGGTCTTGTTCTGTCTGCCTGTTACTTTTAAGAATACGCAGAGAGTGATCAGAACAAGTGCGCTTAACAGCTGGTTTGCGCTTCCGAATAACGGCCAGATGTTGGAGTAGCCGACTCTTGTGAGGACATAGCCAAATGCAAGTGTGATAACTGTGGATACATACTTGTTGCAGAGGAATTTTCTCCAGCCCTCTGCGTGCTCCATATCGTCTACGGAGAAGAGTTCCTGGAAGGACATACGACCGATACGTGCTACTGCATCAAGGCTTGTAAGAGCAAGTGCAGATACACACATAGTCATGAAGCACTGTGCAATGTAGATCGGAAGACCGAACATCTCAAGAAGGCCGGCAACACCAGAGGAGAAGATCTGGAACGGAGTTCCTACTGCTGCAGTACCGTCAGCGGCTGCAGCTGCGCCTGCTACGCAGAGTGCAAGTACGGCTAAGAGGCTCTCAAGAACCATAGCGCCGTAACCAACTTTTAACATATCTTTCTCGTTCTCAACGGTCTTGGAGGAAGTACCGGAGGAAACAAGGCTGTGGAAACCGGAAACGGCTCCGCATGCTACGGTTACGAAAAGGATCGGGAACATGTTTCCAAGCTTCTCATTTGTAAAACCTGTGTACATTGGAAGGTTCATGTTCGGATGTGCAACAACGATACCGACAACAGCGCCGAGGATCATTCCGGCAAACATGAATGTTGTCATGTAGTCACGCGGCTGCTTTAAGAGCCACATCGGAAGAACGGATGCAAAAAAGATATATGCAAATGTGAATCCTGTCCATGCGTCCTTTCCGCCGATCAACGGGAATGCCATACCGATTGCAAGAGATGCAATTGTGCATGCAAGTCCTACGAAGAATTCGCTCTTGCCCTCAAGGTTGAGCTTCTTCTGAAGAACGCCGAAGAACATTGCAAATACGATGAATGCGATGGAGATGGAACCTGCAGCTCCGTTTGTCTGGGCTGCTGCCGCAAGCTCTGTAACGCCGTCCTTAACGGTGTAAGCGTTGAATGTGCCTGCAACCATATCTGCGAAAGCAGCGATTACGATCAAAGTGAAGAGCCAGCAGAAGATCAGGAATAATCTCTTACCTGTCTTACCGATGTACTTTTCGATCAGAAGTCCCATGGACTTACCTTCGTTCTTTACACTTGCGTAAAGAGCTCCGAAGTCTGTGACAGCTCCGAAGAAGATACCGCCGACAAGGATCCAGAGAAGAACCGGAACCCAGCCGAATGCAGCCGCCTGGATGGCACCCGTTACAGGGCCGGCACCTGCGATAGAAGAAAACTGGTGTGAGAAAACGATCCAGCCGTTTGTCGGTACATAGTCCTGTCCATCTTCATGTGTATAGGCAGGTGTTTTTGCCTTCGGGTCGATGCCCCAGGTCTTTGCCAGCCAGCGTCCGTATACCATATATCCGCATAACAGACACACAGCTGCGATGAGAACGATTACTAATGTGTTCATGTCATTTCGCTCCTTTGTAAATTCATTTTGTCATACCGGAATGTCGCAAGTTCCGGTCCCTGTAGTCCATCCATATTCAAACGATCCTGAAAATACGGCAGAAATCGCTGTGGAATCTACGTATAAAACAAAAAATCCCTCGTCTCCACAGGGATCGCTCCCTTAGAAGACGAAGGATCTAACATTCTCCGCGTTACCACTTCTGTTGCCGGAAAACCGGCCTCTCAGTCCCATCCTCCTCAAGTATCTGCAATACTTTCAGATGAATCGGTCCCCTTTTAACGGTGAGGTTTCCGTCCGGGATTACTAAAACGTTTTGTTCACCCCGGCTGCTTGCAGGTGATAACTTCCGCTCGTAACTGTTCAGTCCCTTCACCGTTACAAGCAAAAACCCATTCCAAATCGGCTTCGCCGATGGGATTTTTGCCTTCAGGCAAATGTTTTCTTACGGTCAGCGCAGCAAGTGCGCAGACCTACTGAATAGTTACTTTCTCTCTTCTTACCTGCCTCGCACCATCCGGCAGTTCTCTGAATAAGATTTCGATTGAAAGTCCTGTCCCGTTCATCGCATTTGAATATGAACAACAATCATTTTAGTCAGAAAATTGATTTTGTCAACCGCTTCTTTTTTATCTTTGCACGTTCTTATCGCTTTCCAGCGCACATAAGTCTTTGTATAGCGGACATACTTTCTTATGTGTCCGTATCCAGCAAATTCACAGTGAAATTTTGCACGATTTATTGAATTGGACGGACCAATTTTTCTACAACTTACAAAACCTGCCGTTTGCATCTTTTTCAGTGCATAACGGCAGGTTCTCTCTATTCTCTATCTTCTATTCTTCGCTCGTACGGCGAACATTTGTCTCCATGAAGCGGTTATAACCGAGCCATCCCATGTTGTCACCGGCTCCTCTTAACACCTCTGTCATCGTCTCCATTCTCGCGTCCGCATTGTCCGCAAGGTTCAGCGCCATCGCCTCGATCAGCGCCGGTTTCTTCGGGGAACCGTATTCCAGCTCGCCATGGTGGGCAAGAATGCAGTGGATCAGCTCACTCTCCAGTTTTTTCGGGAATCCCGGCATCGCATCGATCCGTTCCTTTACCATCTGGGAACCGATGATGATATGTCCGAGAAGCTGTCCGTCATCCGTATAATCATTGGCCGGGAATGCAGAAAGTTCCTTTGTCTTTCCGATATCATGGAACATCGCTGCTGTCAGAAGAAGATCGCGGTTGATCAGCGGATACTGTTTGCTGAAATAGTCGCACATCTTCACGACACTTAACGTATGCTCTAAAAGTCCGCCGACAAAACCGTGGTGAACACTCTTTGCCGCTGAGTGGAAGGAAAATGCCTTCATAAATTCCGGATCATTAAAATAACCGGATGCAAGTTTTCTCAGATATTCATTTTTGATCGTCGTAATGTACTGAATCAGTTCATGCTGCATCGCAGGGATATCCTTCGTCGTCACCGGAAGATAATCTGCCGGATGGTACTCACCTTCGTCTGCCTTGCGGATCCTCTTTACGTTTAACTGGTTCTGTCCCTGGAATAGGGTCACATCCGCATCGACATATACATAATCCAAAGCGGAAAACTCATTGATCCCCGGAGAACTCAGCTCCCAGATCTTCGCGTCAACGGTTCCCGTCTTATCCTGAAGTACAAGAGATCCGTACTCTTTTCCATTTTTTGTAAGTGCGATCTGTTTTGTTTTGCACAGATATACATCCGAAATGTGATTTCCTTCCCGGAATGTTTCAATAAATCTCATAATTTCTCCTTTTCTGATCGGTCATACTTCTCACACAATCGCTGAGCCAGGTATGTTTACCTGGCTCCGATCGTTACCTG
>ERZ773259.2124-NODE-2124-length-13633-cov-4.371189_pt1 | contig 13633 bp, 10 predicted proteins | sample MGYA00511961_ERZ773259 | MGnify/ENA primary metagenome ERZ773259 (study PRJEB29015, sample SAMEA2737775) | human gut metagenome | biome: human gut; feature: human-associated habitat; material: faeces | place: China | collected 2012 ...
AGCTGCAAGAGAAATTGCCAATGAAATTGCCAATGTAAAAAATACAGAGACATTTAAATTGGGCGCTGCAATTATTTGGCTTCCTAGAAAAATAAAGCAATGTTTTTTGAACATAAGATAGGTTGAGGATAATTTATAAAATGAAAATAAACAGTAAAAAGGATGCAGAATCTTATTTGAAAAAAAATATATGGAAAATAATTATTACAGTTGTTTTAATGATAGTATTATTTTCTATAGGAAAAAATAAATGTGGTTTTCATACAGATGAAATCTTAACATTTCATTTGGCAAATTGTCAGTATAATCAATCGCTAGGGGTTGTAACACCAGAAATTATAGACGGGAAAAAGTATGCTGGAGAAAAATTGTGGACTGATTATATGGCTGTGCAACCGGGACATAAATTTGATTACAAAAATGTGTGGGCCAATCAAGCGGCAGATGTACATCCTCCATTATATTATTGCCTGATACATACAATAGCTTCTTTTTTCCCAAATCGGTGTGAGCCATGGATGGGATTGAGTTTGAATGTCTTATTAGCAATGATAGTTTTTTGGCAGATGCGGTGGCTTTTTGGAAATTTACTAAAGAATAAAAGATTAGCAACTATTTTTTCACTGTTGTTTCTATTTTCAGTTGGTTTTATAAATTCAATTTCTTTTTTTAGAATGTATGTTTTATTGATGGTATGGACAAATGCATTAGTAATTTTGTTAATGAATACGGAACCGTCTAGTAATGATAAAACTTACTATTTGAAGCTATATCTAATTGTATTAGCGGGCATGATGACTCAATACTATTTTTCAATTTTTACCTGCTTTATTTGTATTGTTTATGCGGTCTATGTAATACAAAATAGAAATTATAAAAAATTTTTTCTATTTCAATTTAAATTATATCTTTGCGTCAGCAAAGACTTTGCGAAGCAAAGTGAAACGGAGACACGAAGAAAGGGTCGCTTGCGACTCTTTCTGAAGTGGATCCAACATTACCTAGATCTCTCTATATATAAGGAATTACGAATTTATATCAAAAAAATTATTTATAAAGAGAGAATTATTAACTGGGGGAAGGAAGACCAAATTCATAAGTCTTACTACGCACCTTGTTCGCCAAGGCTCACAATCTGCTAGTGCGACTAAATGAATTATGCTCTTTTTTGCACTTCCCCCAGACCCCCTTCGCGCACTATAAAATGGATAAAAATTTCAATTAAAATTCTCGTAAGCCCTTATAAACACTGGGTTTATGACGAAAAACATCATTCAAAGTCTCCCTATATTATATATATATTAGGGAGAAATGGAATGATGCGAAAACTCTGCAAACCCTTATAAACACTGGGAAAATTGGCGTTTTAGGTGTGCAAAAAATAGAGATTTTAGCTGTAGGTGTCGGCTGTACAGGAGAGTTATCGTTATCGGTAGGTTGTGAGCCGTCCCTACGGGACGATGAGCTTTTCGCCAAGCGAAAACCTGCACCGAAAGAAAAGGAGATTGTTATGAAAAAAGAATATAAGAAATATTTTGATAAACACATTCTTACAAAATCAATTCTATTATCTGGATTGGTTACTTGTGAAGAACAGATCAATAAATACGCATATATGGAAAAGAAATGGAAGAATCGTTATGAATCAAATGATCCTGTATATTACGAATCCTATAAAGCGTGTCGATTAGAATGGATGGGGATGAGAGAAAAGATACAGGCTGTGCTGCAGAAGAATCAGTATTTTATGAGTCAGATTGTGCAAATGGTAAAAGGAGAAGAATATAGATTACCGCAGAAAGATGTAAGAGCAATTGTAGATTTGATTGATTCAGGGGAATACGAATATAGAGAGTGAGAGGATGTACAATGAGATTCCGTAATTAAAGATCTACTTGAAACAAATATTCGACAGCGTGGAGATATCGGAGGCTCTGCGAAGAAGGTTGGACGGAGAATTATGGAATTAGAGAGATTATATGGGGTTCGAGACGGATCATCCAATGAAAAAGGGAACAACAGAATTGGTGAACCGAATAATTCGGTTGACAATGTTACCCAATCTGATCTTGCAGCTAAGTTAGGCATGTCTGTAGATACACTACAAAATTACAAAATGTTAGCAGATATGATTCCTGAATTAGAGGAGCACCAAAAAAAGGCACGTACTATTTATAGCGGAGGTAATTATGGTTAATAAAGAAAGTGGTAATGTTACCGATAAAAAAACGAAGCAACAATTAGCTGAGGAATTAAATATAAATGTAAAAACAATGCGTAATGCTGGTAGATATATAGAATACATAGAAAATATAGAAAAGAATATTGGGGAAGAAAAGGCAGAAAAATTAAATGATATAATTTATAATTTGCAGAAAAATAAAAAAGAAAATGTGAGCTATGAACAGATAAAGCAATTAAGTATGGCACTTCCAGAGGAACAAATTAGAATTGTGGATCTAATTATTAGAGTACCTCAAAATGCAAAACAAATTATCAATAATGCGTTGCCATTGTGCAGAACAAAAATAACGGTAACATTACCTTCATTTATAAATGAGTGGTATGACTATAAAGCAATGCATTCGGGAGTATCGAAAAGTAAGTATATAGAACAATTGTTAATTAAGTTTATGGATACATATAGTACTGATAATAATTTTTGAAATATACTGACGATTTGAATTAAATTTTCGGCTAACCGCAGAACAGGTATGATCTGGGCGGCAATTATTTAGGTCAGATGGAGAATCTGGTAAAGAGCTAAAATGGGACGGTTAATACTCTCTCATCTCTGCCTTCAGTTAAAAATACTGGAGGAAATATGAACGAATTGAAAATTTTTGAGAATGAAGAATTTGGACAGGTAAGAACAATTGTAATTAATAACGAGCCGTGGTTTGTGGGAAAAGATGTGGCAACGGCGTTAGGGTATGCAAATCCTAAAAACGCAGTCCCTAAACATGTATCAGACGAAGATAAGCTGAGTACCCAAATCGAGTACGTAGGTCAGAGAAGGACGGTAACGGTAATTAACGAATCTGGTCTTTACGCTTTAATCTTTGGAAGTCGGTTGGAGTGTGCAAAGAAAAAATCAATCAGATATGTTCCCTCTACAAATAAAGTTAGTAGATTCCAGAACGCGCCAACCTGCCTTCAAAAAAAGGTGTATACAGTAGGTCTACAGCCTATTTTATGGGTGAAATTCAGCCTGTTACTTATAGCTTATAAAAGTTACACGCAATGTACTAAAAGTAGAATAAGGGGTATCTGAGAGTTGCTTAGGGCATAAATCCAGGGGTAAAAGTGCTGAATATGAAAGTCCGATTTCATCTGAAAAAGGTGATAAAAATATGAAAGCACATGGAGAATAATAAAGTGAATCAGAAATGAACCAATGAATTACGAAGGGAGAGATTATTATAGGTAGTATTTTAAAACAGGCGAAGCGGTGCAGAATATTAAAATTGAATATTTTTAAATGTCTGACAGAAAAAGAAAATCAGTTGAGAAAAAAATGGAAGAATTGTCATCGTCCAGAGTTGAAGTCTGCTGCCCAGAAAGCATTTATAGAGGAAGTAGAGCGGTATACAGATACAGATATCAGAAGTATTTTACGTGAGAAGATATATGAAGATAAAGAAGCAAAAGAGGAATTACAGATTGCATTATTCGAAAATGATATTGTACGACTGGAAAAGGAAGATTTGTCAGATGTCCCATTTATAGATAAAGTTGTATTTTTGGAATGTAAAGGGAAAACAGCGAAACCTATTTTGAAACAGATTATCGATCGAGGAATTGATATTGCAGGGAAGCATTTTATTTTTTACAGTAGTTCTACGGGGCAATTGAAAGATCAAGAAATTACATTGCTGGATGCAAAATTTTACGAAGATAATAAGAATCGGTTACTGTGCGGATTGACAGAAGAAATTATCAATGCTCATGGTGGAATCAATATGGGAAAGTTTTTAGCATATAAGTCTTTGAATTTGTCTCTGAGCGTACAGACAGAGTATGCGGTCGATATTGACGAAGTGTTGGTTGTAAAAGATTTTGAGACTCTTGTGACAGGCAAAGTGAATTACTTGGATGTGGACACCTTTAATATAGAAGAAACAGAGATGGAAGTTCCTGTTCCTCACATGGATGGAGCAGGGATGTTTATGCCGGGGACACTTCCTTGCAGCTGTCAAATCCGTGGTGGATGGATTAAAGGAGCAATCTTTCCTTTTGATTTCTGTAAGTTTATTGAAAAGCACTCGTGTGAATCATTTATTTTAGATGCATGGAATCATCCAGTATCTACAAAAGATGTTAAACGAATGAAAGTTATTTTGACTCAGAGTCAATTGAAAATGTGGCAGTATTATGAGTCTATGGATGATTACCGAGACAAATTTAAAGCATCTGGCGCAGCAATTACAATTAACAATTTTGCAGAACCAGTGGGAAAAGAGTATATCCGTTTGAGTTATCAACCTATTCAGACACTTCCACGGGAAACGTTTACGGAGGAGAGGATGGAGAAACTTTGCCAAAAATCTGTTGATTATATCAATCAGGCAAAAAGAGATCCGGATGTTGCACTCAAGATTATGGGTATTGATATGGAAAGGGAAGATATAAAGTTAGATGGTTTGCAGATGGCAATCAAATTGTATCCGCAATTGTTATCCGATGGGTATGTAAAAAAGAAAGTGCAGGAGTACATCAAAGCAGAGCGAAAAAGGATGCAAGCTGGCAAGGTTTATGTAAAAGGTATCAACGGTTATATTTGTCCAGATTTGTATGCCTTCTGCCAGTGGCTGTTTTGTGGCGAAGAGAATCCAAAGGGATTGATACCAGAAAATCATGTCTATAGCAAGCATTATAACGAGCAAGAGATATCAGAAGTGTGCTGTATCCGATATCCTCACTTGTCTGATTGTGAGCATGGTATTAGGTCATTGATTAAATCAGAGGAATGCAAGGAATGGTTCTCTGGTGATGATATAGTCGTAAGTACGCATGATCTGCTGACAAAAACACTACAGGCGGATGTGGATGGAGATCATATGTTTGTTATTTCTGATTCTGCATTTTTAGATTGTCTGGGCGAACAGAAAGCACCTTTGTATTACCAGATGGGTTCTGCGCCTAAATCTCAGATTACAAGGACAGAAGAGTATCAATGTTTGGAGCGCAGCTTTGACAATGAAAATATAGGGAATGTGTCGAATGCAATTACAAAGATTTTCAATAATGAAGAAAATCCTGATATCAAATTGATTAGGATTTTATGTGCATATAACAATTATGTGATTGATTTCCCCAAGACACAATTGTCTTTGGATTTAAAAGGATATGCGCCGATTTATAATAAGTATAAAGAGCAGGAAATGCTCCCACCATATTTTTTCCAGTATGCCAAAGATAGAAGAAGCGATCTGTGCTGTGAGTTTCATTCCTATCACAATGTAGATCGGATATCAGAATATATAAGAAAAAAGACAAGCAATGGAATTACCAAGATTTCATGTCTGGACGATATAAACGGTTTTAATCCTGAGACTCTAAAAGATAGAAGTATCACGGTCAAGAGGAATTCTAAAGAATATAAGAAGATGAGAACACTTCTGCCGAAACTGAAAATGAGAGTATCCTATTATCTAAAGGGGGTAATATCAGAATATAACCAGACATATAATGACAAGATACTTGCGAAAGAATTGATCTATATTTTTTGTCTAAAGCAATTTGATAAAATGATTCCGGATCGAAAAATGGCAGCATCCTATTTGGTGGATATGGAATATTATCAGCCAGAATTTAGAGAAGATTGTAACAAGGATATCCTTTGGGGGTGTTACGGGAATATTTTAGTTCAAAATGTGGAACTGAACGTGAAACAAAATATAGAACTGCCTTTAAAACGGAAGGCATACCAGACAAGCCAAGAAAAGACAGAAGAGATTGCACAAAGAATTGAGCAGATCAAGAAGAAGCAGGAAGATTTAATGGAAGTACCGATTGCGAAAAGTGTTTATGATTCCATATTTAGTATGGAATGTAAAAAGAACTGTCCGAAAGATCGAGAGTTGTTGTATATTTTATATGTTTTGTATCAGAGATACGTCGCGAAGAGCGAGAAAGAAGCGGATTGTCTTTTGCTGGCAAGTGGCAAAAATATCAAAGGAATCAAAAGAGTAACCATTGATGAATGGATTGGCAGCAAGATTGCAGATAAAGGATTAAAGAGGTTGGAAAAGGCTGGATACATCAAACAAGAGAAGTTGAGAAAATATATTAAAATTTCTTTTTATTTACCAGATCCAGATAAGACTAAACTCTTCTATGCAAAGGAAAAAAATCCATTGATTGATCTGTATCAATATAATGGTGAGCGCAGTGTCAAAATCTGTGAAGTGTGCGGAAGGAAATTTTTTGCAGAAAGAAATCGGAAGACGTGTAGTAATAAATGTAGCGAGTTGTTGCGTAAAAGAAATAGCAAAAAAGAATAGGAGTAACTTGCTGAGCTAGAGAAGTGGTGAATATTAGTTATATCACAAATAGAACATATGGAGTTTTGAAAAATTTTATGGGTGCAGAGTATCCTTTATTTTATGGGGGTTCTGCACCCGTTTTCAAAAAAGTGAGGATATCTATAGGGAGAAAAACATCATAATTTTATGATATATTTACCCAAGAAAAGAGAAGTAGGAGGACATAAAAATGGACATCAGAGAAGTGGTAAAAATGTATTTGTCTGTGAATGGAATTACAATCACGCATTTCTCTAAGTGCATTGGTAGGAATTATGCGGTTGTGAATAAATGGTTGAATGGGAATCCGGAAATTAAAATGAAGGAAGATACCATGAAAAGGATTTATGCGTTCCTGAGTGGAAAGTACTATCTGACAGTCGATGAAGCAATTGAGACAGGGGGTGATGAGAAAACGTGCAAGTAAATCTGACAGAAGATGAGATTTTGTATTTACGCAAACTCTTATTGAAACAAAAATATAAAGAAGAACAGGTAAACAATCTATATTTAATCAAATCTATTTTAAAATCTATCGGACTGGATACAGAGCTATTCAGTTAATTCATATGTGACAATCTGTCACAGAACAATCCTATTTAATAAAATAATAAGGAGTAAGTATTGGAACAAAACAATTTTGATAAATATGTAATGTGTCTGGAACAAATGACACAAGAGAAAAAAGAGGTATGTGAAAAAACTGTTCAGGCAATTTATGATAAATGGACAGGTTATTTTGCAGGTAATGACTCAGGGCAGCATAGATTAGAGAACATAGAGGAGCTATTGGAACAAACAAAGATCCGTATTTTTGATGAAAATGGTATGCCAAAAACAGGAGAGCAATTGCTTGAGGAAATGACAGATACATGGGACGAGATGACAACAATGGAACGCACTATATTAGGGATTGTCTTTGCTGGAACAGGGATAGGAGATGCAAAGAAGTTTCATTTGCTGATGAGAAATTATAAATTATTCAAACAGGAGGAAATGTTAAATGGTAAATGTAAATGAGTTAAAAATTGGGGAATTTTATAAATTCATCATAGAGGAAGTAGTGGACGAAGAGAAAAAAATAGTGGATGTTATGGAAATAGTAGGATATTATACAGGGCAAGTTATTATCGAGGATAAACAGATTTTGATTGTAAACATACCCAAAACAATAGTTGACAGTGTTGCATATTTGGATACAAGTAAAGTTGCTAAAGCATATCAATATTCCATATCTGGAGATAATGTCATGGAATACAAAATCAATGATAATAGATTGGAAAAGTTAGGATTTGGATGCAATGTAGATGTAAAAGAAATCCAGGGATATATTGTAGACTATTGGGAAAAGTTAGATGATGCGTCCAGATTATTTTTGTTAGATGAAGTACTATATGTGCAAAATACAAATGGCTTAAAAACATTAGTTAGTCACATGATGGACAGTCAAAAGGTTATTGATAAATTAGCGGAAGAAAAAAGAGAGGCAGAGAAGAAAAATGTTGCAGAAGCAATTGGCGCACTATTTGGGATGGCACTTGTCGGAAGCGCATTAAGTAAGATCGAGAAATAGATATGGCGACATTTCGTAGTTTTTCAGATTTGGAACAGCAGCTAATCAAGGATGTCGGGTTGGCTGCTGAGTCTGCCAGAAATGAAATAGATAAGGAATTGCAGGATAATGTTATGGACTATTATGGTTCTGGAAATCCAGTGAAATATGAAAGAACTGGAACATTGTTGATATCCCCAGAAACAACTCCGGTTTCCGGTACAGGAAATCATTTTACATTTGAGTCTTATCTGGATGATAATATTTCTTATCATACAGGAACATTTTCTGGAGCGGAAGTAATTGACGCAACAGAGCAAGGACATTCAGGAACACTCGGTAAACACGGATATTTTAAGAGGACGGAAGAAGCTGTTCCTAAAATTTTGGAAAAAACATTTAGTCAATTATAAGGAGGGCATATGTCGGATCATAAAATAAAAGTTGATGTAGAGTTGGACACGTCCAAAGCAAAAAAGCAATTGGATGATTTGACCAAGCAGAAACAAAAAGTGAAAATTGATGTGGATGCGTCAAAATTAAAAGCAGCATCCAAAGAAATTGAGGATATTGGAAAAAATAATAACCAGAAAATTAAGTTGGATGTCAATACGTCAGAATTGGATACTGCTGTAAAAAAGATTAACAATCTAAAGCAGAGTAAAATCAATATCAATGCAAATGTAGAGGGTACAAATTCTGTAGATAATATGGCAAAAAGCTATGATACAGCAAAGAAAAGCGCGCAGGGATTAGGAACATCTATAAAAGAATTGGCAAAGTTAGGACTGTCATTTCAGACGATTGAACAGTCAGCAAGAGCAGCCGTAGAAGCAATTTCGGACATTGATAATGCTATTATAGACTTGCAGATTGCTTCAGGAGATAGTTATTCTGAAGTCAGAAATATGGTCAGTGGATATAATGACATGGCAAAATCTCTTGGGGCGATTACAACAGAGGTTACATCCGGCGCTGATACATGGTTGAGAAGTGGTAAGTCACTGGCAGAGACAAATATGTTGATTAAAGATACCATGGTACTCAGTAAAAATGCCAAGATGTCTTCTGAGGATAGTTCTAAAGTGCTGACCGCAAATTTAAATGGATTCCAGTTGGCAGCAGATCAGGCAAGTCACGTAAATGATATTTTATCGAGCATTGATTTGGAATCTTCATCGGATTCCAAAGGCATCGGTACAGCATTAACCAAAACAGCATCTATGGCACATAATGCTGGATTATCGCTGGAAAAGACTGCTGCCTCAATTGCCACGATTAAAGAAGTTACGCAGGATTCTGATGAATCAATTGGTAATGCGCTGAAATCCATGTTATCACGCATGAATCAGATTAAAGCTGGTAAGTTTATTGATGCGGAGACGGGAGAAGCCTTAAATGATACGGAAAAGGTGTTAAAAGCAGTTGGCATCAATATGAGAGATGTAAATGGTCAATTTCTGGATGCAGAAACCATAATTGATAATGTTGGGAAGAAGTGGTTAATGTTTGATAAAAACACGCAAAAAGCGATTGCCACTGCGATGGGTGGAACCTATCAATATAACAAATTGATTTCTTTATTTGATAATTATGATAAAGTACTCTCTTTGACAGAAACAGCTCAGAATTCTAGCGGAATGGCAATGAAGAAGTTCAATGATGCATACTTAAATTCCCTGGAGGCGAAAAAGAAGAGTCTGCAAGCATCATTTGAGTCTTTATCCATGAATTTGATTAGTAAAGAATCTATTTCTGGAATCTTGGAAGCATCGCAGTCAGTGGTAGAGTTTCTGGATAAAACAAGCCTGTTAAAGACTGCGTTGACTGGCTTGGCAGTTGGTGGTGCAATCAAAGGCTTCACAATGTTGACAACATCTATTACGCAAGCAGCTATGAAAATGCAAAATTTCAGCAACGCAATGAGTTTATTGAAAACAGGTAATATCGGTACAGATGGTGTAAAACAGTTGACCACCTTGGTAGATGGATTATCTAAAAGTCAATTAAAGGCAGTGCTGTCTTCACAAAATTTAACCAATGCTCAAAGAATGCAAATCTTACAGAGTACCGGACTGAGCGAAGCACAAGCTGCTGCAAAATTATCTACTATGGGATTGGCTACGGCAGAAGGAGCAGCAACAGCAACAACGGTCACATTTAGTGGTGCATTAAAGGGACTCTGGGCAACGTTGATGGCAAATCCGATTGTCTTGATTACCACAGCATTAACAGCAGGTATTTCTATCTGGAATGCATATCAGCAGTCTGTAGAAGAAACCATTCAGACAGCCAAAGATGCATCGAATGCATGGAAAGAATCTACATCCAGTCTGGATGAACAAATCTCCAAATATAAAGAATTAAAAGCAAAATTAGCTTCTGGTGATTTAACTGAATCGGAAGAGTATAGCGTTAAGCAACAAATCTTAGAAATTCAAAATCAGATTACTTCTCAATATCCAGAACAGGCAGCAGGAGTGGATCTGGTCAATGGAAACCTTCAGACACAGCTTGGTTTGTTACAGCAGATTGCAGTTGAAAATGCAAAGTCTACATTGAATGAAAACAGAAAAGAATTTCAAGATGTAGAAAAAGCAATGACTAAGAAGAGACACTATAGTCTTGGTGATACAGGTGTTACGAATGAAATCGAAGGTGTGGGGAAAGACATCTATGATATCGCAAAGGAATTTGAAAAGCAGGGAATTACTTTACAGGATACAGGGATGAACACCGGGATATTTACAATCTCATTTGATGGGGATGCATCCAAAGCGGATAAAGTTATCAATGACTTTATGAATCGTGTATCTGCATTACAGTCAGAATATGAAGGACAGGATTTTGCGACAGGGAAAATAGAATCTGTTCTGAATTACTCAAGTAAAGCATTAAGTGCAAATAAGAAGGTTTTGGACGATTATCAAGAGAGTTATCAGACATTCTTGCAGATGGATATGGTAGCAAATGAAAAGATGTTTTCTGTAGACTACGATAAATCCAAGAAATCTTACGGTCAATTATATGAAGATTATGCAGATGCAGTAGAGAAATATAATGAAGCGTTATCAAGTGGGGATACCTCTAAAATTGAAGAAGCAAAGACATCTTTCGAAGGAGTACAAGAAGCAGTAGACTCTATTGTCGGAAGTGATAATAAGTATGCCTCTGTATTTGATGGTGTAACAGATCAGTTAGCAAAAGCATCAATTGCAGCGAGAGAATTTAAGGGGATTCTTGGAAGTGATGGAACCGATGACGTAATCAAAGGATTTGAGTCTTCAGCAAAAGCATATGCAAACAATATCAAGCGCCTTGGATTGAGTGACTTGGATTTTAAGATTGCATTGGATACAGAAGGGTCACAAAAAGGAGAGGTTGCAATTCAGGCATTGACACAGGCTGCTTTGGATATGGGACTGATTGCTGGGACATCTGCAGAAGAAATTCAGCCTCTATTGGATGTGTTAGTAGAATTAGGAGTTGTCACTACGCAAACAGGAGAAAATGTAGAAGAGTCTGCAAAGTCCTTTGAAGAATTGGCAAATTCTACACAGACAACATTAAAGACAATTTCAGCAGCATCAGAAGCATTATCAGGACAATCTACAGGGAAATCCATTGATATAGAAACATTTGATTCTGATGAATTAAGAGATTATCAGTCAGCTTTGGAATATATAAATGGTACAATGCGGCTGAATGAAGATCGAGTTATAGAAATTACAAAAGCAAAAGCAGAAGAAGCAATTGCAACCAACAATGCAAACAAAGCGCAGAAACAATCAGAATATTTAAAAAATGCCGGAGAAATTGAGCAACTTAGAGAAAAATTGAAATCCTTAAATGAGGGAACAGATGATTACAATCAGACAAGGACAGAATTAGACTCCTTAATGTCTGCGAATTCTGCGATTGCAACAGAGTGTCAACAGTATGATTTACTCACATCGGCAATCAAAGAAGCAACAGGTGCATATCAGAACTGGTTGGATAAGCAAAGCACAACAGAATCTGGGGATATGTTTGATGCTTCTCTGGATGCAATTCAGGCAATTTCTAATGTGACAGATCCGAATTCTGAAGATTACGGAAGAGTCGGGACAAAAAGATACGAGGCTGCAGTAGATTTTATTGTACCAGAATCAATCAATCACGAAGATGAGCAAGCTGTTCAGAGTTATATGGATAGTATCGGTGGATACTTTGATTATGATGAAAATGGTCAGAGAGTGGGAATGGACATTGCGCAGTTTTGCAGTAATGCAGTCAATGCCGGGCTGATGAATGTGGAAACAGATATCAATGGAAAAGAAATTTTTAATCTTGCAGATGGAATCAAAATGGAAGATTTTGAAGAGAAATTGAATCTGTCTAAATCCATGGTACAAGCAATGTTTGGAGAGATGGAAGAGTTTGGTGGTGAGTTTAACTGGGCGGATGAAGCAGTACAAACAGTTGGAGATTTAGGTGTGAAAGCCTATGAATCAGCAAATGCATTACAAAGTTTGAAAGAAAATGAAAATCTGGATATTAAAATGGATGTATCTGGAATTGAAGATATAGAGGGCAAGATTACAACACTGGATAGCACAATTGCCCAAATGAATGAGATAAAAGCACGTCCGGATGTTGATGCTTCTTCCATTGAGAATGCGAATAATATTATCCAGTATTGTATCGCGCAGAAGCAGCAGTTGACCAACCCTGTGATTATGAATGTAGACACGTCACAAGTAGAAGGAGAGATAGCGAATGTTCTTGCAAAATTGCAGGAATTTCAAAATGCGAAAAATGAATTGGATATGCAAGCATCTGTTGGTGCTGACACATCAGAAGCCCAGGCAAAAGTAAATTCTCTTGCTTCTGAAATTCAAGCAATGCAACCTACAATTCAGGCAAAGGTTAGTGGTAGTTTTGACGCATCATCTATTGAAAGCATCGTGTCTAGTATTAGTGCAATTACACCAGAGATGTTGGTGAAATGTGGAGTGAATGATACTGCAATTCAAAATTACACACCAGAGAACAAAGATGCAACAGTTACATATCATCTAAATTCTACAGCAGTAGATAATTACAATCCATCTAATTTGCAGAGAACAGTAACTTATAATGTTATAACGAATGGTTCTGCGCCCAAAGTAAATGGAACTGCTCATGTAGAAGGAACAGCGCAAGTACATCGTGGGATTCATAAAGCTCTTGCAAATGGAGAGTGGGGAGTTCAGAATGATGAAGTTGCTTTAACTGGAGAGATTGGTCGTGAGCTAGTTGTCTCCGGGAACAGATGGTGGACAGTTGGTGATAGAGGGGCTGAATTTGCTCATATTCCAAAGAATGCAATTGTTTTTAATCATAAACAAACGGAAGAAATCTTTAAAAATGGATATGTAACTTCTAATGGTGGAAGAGGGAAAGCCTATGCATCTGGTACAGCATATGTGACAGGAAGTATCGGTGTCAATAATGCGAACAAAAATGTAGCGGGTTTATCCAACACTACTTCCAACAATCTCAACTCCGCATCAAATAATCTTGCCAAAGCTGC
>ERZ773259.2131-NODE-2131-length-13596-cov-4.238830_pt1 | contig 13596 bp, 5 predicted proteins | sample MGYA00511961_ERZ773259 | MGnify/ENA primary metagenome ERZ773259 (study PRJEB29015, sample SAMEA2737775) | human gut metagenome | biome: human gut; feature: human-associated habitat; material: faeces | place: China | collected 2012 ...
CGGGTTAAAATAGTACCATGCTCCATCGAGAAGCACCCAGCCGGTCTGCATGCCGTGTTCCAGATCCATATAGAACCAGCCGCCGTAATCCTCATCTCTTAACCAGCCTGTCTTAGCATAACCCGTTTCATCAAAGGCCCACCATTTTCCGTTGATCTGCTCCCAGCAATGCGAAACACTACCGGAATCACGCACGCTTCCCTTCGGATAGGTATTATCTGCAAAGCGTAACCACCAGCCATGCTCATCCATCATCCAATGGCTCTTTCCGTCATTGACAAAGCTGTTTGTTTCTCCTGTGATAATTCCTGTTATACTGTCGATCGTTCCTTTGACTGAATCATGGCTGACCGCACCGCTGCCGGAGGTTTTATCCTTACCGGAGGACGGGTTGTTGCGACTTGGTATTTCCGGCTCATCCGAATCATCGGAATCATCCGTTCTGTTCGATTCGTTCGGCTTGCCTGTTTCGCCTGGTTTTCCCGTTTCTCCCGGCTTGCCTGCTTCACCCGGCTTTCCTGTTTCGCCCGGCTTTTCCGTTTCGCCCGGCTTTTCCGTTTCGCCCGGCTTTTCCGTTTCGCCCGGCTTTTCTTCCGTTGCTGTCACTTCTGCCGTACCGGTCATCGCTGCGATCTCATAACGAACGGATGCCCATTCATTCGGTGTAAATACCACCTCGTAGCTATGGGTGCCCGCCTGTGCCGTCTGCGCCGGATTCTTCCAGGCAAAGCTTCCGTATTCGGTGCTTCCTCCTGATAAGGCAGAATCACTCAGAGGACTTCCCGCCTTCACCGACGCTGCCGTCGGCCAGGTGATCTGCGGTGCAGCCACCTTTCCGATCGCGAAGGTATACGCAGCCGGAGCAGGCGTGTTGTATTTGGCCGCCCACTCATCATAAGTGTCAAAATCAAACTCGGCTGTCATCCGGTGCGTTCCTACGGATGCGACTCCCGGCTTTGGCAGGTTGAGAACCGCAGTTCCAGCTTCCCCTACAGGGATCGTATCCGGAACCTGATTTCCATTATCATAGAAGCGGATCTTACCCTGCAGCTTGTCACCATACGCTCCCTGAATACTTGCAATGATATCAAAATCATCCTCGTAGGTTCCGAGAATCCCTTCCGGCTGCTGCACTCCGGTACTCCGGTTCACAGCCGTTAAGGTAAGGATAAAGGTTCCTTTTTCAATGGTGATCGTTTCCTTTGCCGCTGTGCTTGTGCCAAGGTAATTCGTTCCGTCTGCCATGGTGATGCTTACCTCTGCAGAACCAGTGCCTTTGATGGTCACCTGACCCTGTGCATCCACGGTGAGAACATTTTCATCGGAGCTTTCATACTTCAGAGCTCCATCTCCCACTTTCTTCACACCTGTCAAGGAAAAGCTGTCATCTCCATAGGTTTTTTCTCCGGTCCATGCTTGCGGATCGATCGAAACCGAACCCTGTATCGGACGGATCGTTCCGGTCGTCTGAGCCGGATATACCACACGGTAATTCTGCAGATTCACTGCACTCTCACCCGTCTCAACCCTTGCCTCTGAGGAATCAATGGTTACCGTCTTACCGGTTCCGGCATTGGCATCTTCAAAGCTTCCTTTCAGGCCGCTGATGGTATAGCTCTGACCCGAGCTCTGACCCGGAGTTTCTATCTCCACCGTCGCCTCTAATGCGATACCGGTACTTCCGTCATAGTCTTTTTCAATAGGTGTCGAAAGAACTGCAGTCAACTCTTTCGGAGATATCTCTGGAATCACACTTTGGGTCAAAGGTTTTCCATACTGCCCTTCTGATGTTTCTGTCGGTATAAATTCTACCTGATATGCAGTGGTTCCCTTTACCTCCGGATAAATGGAGGAAGCGAGCGTTCCTTCCTGAACCTTACTGAAGCTCCATGTTCCAGAAACCGGTGATCTACTATAATTAACAACCTGAAATCCCTCTGCCAGCTGTACCGGAATCTGATCAAGTGTCTGTCCATAGGTTCCCGTCGTTTCAAAGGATACTTTGCCGGCGGGACCGTCGATTAGTAATGCATCCGGTGTTGTCACCTCCAAACGATCAGCTGGCTTCGATGCAAAACTGTTTTCCGTTGCTTTCACACGAAGGGTTATATAATAGGTGTGAGCTGGCTTCGGCGACGTAAACGTCTTCCCCGTCTGCCACTGAAGCTCACCATCCGCAGATTCTGAAATTCCGTACTCACAACCGGAAACGGGCTGTCCCTTTACCCTGATAGAGTAGCTGTCTTTCGTTATATCTGTTTCCTGTATCTGGTCCGGTTTTGCCGGTCTTGCCGGAATCGTTATCTCGGTTGCTTCGCCTGCTGCGGAACCTGCGGCTGCTTTTCGCACATACAGAGTAATCTCTGTCGCACTCTCCGGCTGTTTATCCAGAATTTCTGTCAGAGAAGCCTCGCCACCTTTCGGGATCTTTTCCCAAGATGCAGCACTCTTGGATTCCGCATATTCGAGCTCATACAGAGCCATATTTTTCAGGACTTCCCTTCGATAATCAATAGAGGTCTGTTTACGCTCCAATACATTCTCATCCTTGCCTGCCTCAACCTTCCCGGTAAATTCCACACCGCCAAAGGAGGCTTTCACTGCCTCCGATGCCGGAAGGTACATATAGAGCTTTCCGCTGGCATCTGTCCGGACATCCTTAAAGCCGTACGAGCTTCCTTCAATACGTGCTTTTTCAACCAGTGTATTATTCTCATAGATACCGGTCAGATCCGCTGTGGTATAATAAACCGGGTTACCGTTCCCATCTTTTGGTGTATTCTTATGCCATGTTCCATCTGCAGTCTTTTCCCAGCCATAAATCATAGGGCTTTTTATATATGCACCCGCATTGATCAGATGGATCGTTCCACCCATAATCTTCACATCGGTTGATGCCTTTGTAGAACTCTCCCCCCCCTTTCCAATATGAGCAACGTCCCTATTCCATGCGTCTTTATTATCTAAGCATATTGTGCCGCCGTCAATCAGCACTCTCGATGAACTGTCTCTACCACTTCCGATGCAGGCTCCCTGTTCAGAATAGGCTGTAATCATTCCGCCATGAATCTCAATCTCAGCAATTATCGCTGGGCTTCCAGCGGCATATCCAGAACCGCTTCCAATTCCTGCACCCTTCCACGAGCTTGCATTCACCGTTCCGCCTTCTATCACGATTTTACCGGTTCTATCCTTCGTAGCACTTCCTGTTCCGATTCCGGCACCATCACTACTTTTTGCAGTTACAACTCCTCCGCTGATCCGTATTTCTTTTACATTTTTTTCTGACGAAGCACCGATAGCAGCTCCGTCAGAACCAGAAGTGGAAGTTGCAGTTACAGTTCCCCCCTTGATGTGAATGGTTCCTGCATCCTCTCCTCCATTTCCTCCAATTGCTGCACCAGTCTTGTCTACCGTTGTATTATTGAGCACCTCTATGGAGCCCGGCTGTCCCGGCTCACTGTCAATCGTAAGCTTTGCATCCTTCGCCACACTGATGCCGGCAGGTGAAACAGTGAACCTTGATGAAGATGCTGATTTATTAATCGAAATCTTGTTTTCCCCTTCCAGATAGGTAGTCACATGGGATTTTCCGTTTATCTGAATCGGTGCGATAGCCTCTGCCGGTGTAATCGTAAGGTTTTTTAATACGAGCTTTAATTCCTCGGAAGCTGGGGTATTCACAGAGAGATGATAATTCTCTACCAGCTCAGATGAAGTGATCCGATAGCATTTATCATAGGGCTGGTCTATTAACTTTGCTGTAACCACTTGGCCGGAACCATCTGTTTTAGAATATAAAATTGTCAGCTTACCATTTTCCTCGGAAAAAGATATATTTCCAAGGGACAGATCCAGCTCTCCCTCCAGCGCCTCTGCCTCATTTAATATGGTAATATCCGTTCCGGCAGCCTCTGCCTTTACCGTTTCACTGTCCAGAGTAAAGCTTCCGCCGGAGCTGCCTAAACCTGCAATACCTGTATTTATCACAAACCGGTAATTTCCGGCCGGAAGATATGCCAGGGCATATGCATGATTGCCTGCTTCTGCATCGATTGTCAGCTTCCCGTCAAAGGCAAACTGGCCTTCGTCCTGCTTTAATTCCACCGGAGCTTCTAAGGCTCCAGCCAGCCGTCCGGCTGTCAGGGATACATTTTCTACCGCCTGCACCTTTGATGAATAGAAGTGGAACCGGACAGGGTACAGGGGTTCTCCGATGGTGAGGGAAAGATTCGTTTCCTCCTCTGGCTTCATCGTGAGGGTTCCTGTTACTGTAAAGCTATTACTTTCTCCTTCCCCTCCTTCTTCCTGTACCAGAACCGATACCGGAACCTCTCCGGACAGGGGCGTATACCAGCTGACTTTACCGGTCTTTATCTGATAACCGGAAGCTTTTTTAGATGAATAGGTTACTACATCCGGTGCAGTGCCGCCTTCGCTTGCTTCTACCCCAATTTGAGCTGTCAGTGTATATTTCTTACCATCTCTCAACCGGCCATCATGGATAGTCAGATCCATTGTCTTCTGGTAGGCAGTTTCTCCAAGCGTGACGGAGATGGTTTCATCCATTCCTTTATTTAGAACAACCTTTCCCTCCATCATCTTACCTCCCCCGCCACCGGAAGGTTTCAGCTCTACAACCATCTGCATATTTCCAGAATGGCCTATCCACTGGGTTATATCCGGTATCGTTCCCCTGAATCCGGAGACGGTCATTTCTGCATTGGTTTGATAAACCGGGGTTGTTCTTTCTCTATCATTCTCCCGATACAGGGATATGTCCGCCGGATAGGTTCCATCTGGTAGCTGGTTATCATAAGCGGTGATCCGGAATGTTTTCTTCCCGTAGGTACAGTCTCCCCGGGGCTTAATGTTGCTTCCAACCGGCAGCTCCAGCTTCACCGCCTCGGAAATAGTGACACTGCCGCCTTCCATGCTATTTCCATCAACAACCTTTAACACTCCATAACCAATATTTCCGCCCTTTACCGTAACAGATCCACTTAATATCCGGATATCGCCACAGGATAATTTTAAATCACTCACTCCATTCCATCCGGTGCCGATGGCAGCTCCCTGATATCCTGATGTTTTATTATTATAAGAAGATACGGTTATATTGGGAGCTTCGCCATTCTCTCCGCCGATTACGATCGTGTCTACACCTCCACCAGCTCCGCCTCCGATTCCGGCTCCTGTCTCCCTTCCTCCTTCTGCGGTTATCGTTCCACCCAGTATTTTAATGGTTCCGCCGATTCCATACAGACCGGTTCCGATTCCGGCTCCTCCATGATAATTATCCGCACGAACCCACCAATCTCCACCTACAGCTTCGATGGTTCCGCCCTTAATTATAATTTTTCCTGTTCCGTATTCCTCATTTGCACCTTCGTAACCTGTTGATCCGGCTTTTCCTCCGATACCGGCGGCCCCATAGGCACCTCCCACTGCCTTCAGGCTTCCGTTACTTTGCTCCGTAATAACCAGAGTTGCCCCTTTTTCCACCTCAATTCCGGCTCCCTCATCCAGTCCCAAAAGAGTATTATTTCCTTCTAAGGTCAGATTCAGCCGGGCATTTCCTTTCAGGTAAATACCAGCCAAATTCCATCCACTGGCTCCACCAGATTTGATCATTACATTTTTAATCGTCAGATCGACCGTAACATTATCAATTGTGATACCGCCCTTGATGTATTGAGAATTATCCGGCCGGGTACTCGGGCAATAGCTGCCGGTTATGGTTTTTCCATTAAGCTGATTTACATTACTGCTATTAATGGTCAGAGGCTCATTCAGGTTATACTCCTCGCCTGCCAGAGTCATCAGCTGCATCTCTCCTACGAGAACACAGATTTCCGGCAACTCTGCCTCCTCTCCCACCGGATATTCCTCCGGCAGAACCGGTGTGTAGACATAGGCACAGCCGTTGTAGTCCTGGTTTGCCTCATAATAGCCATTCCAAGTCTTATCGGAGGTTTCGATAGGTTCTCCGTCTTCGTCAAATTTTTCAAAATAGTCCTGTGGGGAGATCCCGCCGTGAAATTCCGGATAGTCGCTTTCATTGATATCCAGCTTCCAGGTCACGCCGGAAATCCTGCTGATATCCTCATCTGCAGCCGTCTCCAAGCTTTCTTTTTCGGTGTCAGCTTCCGCATCTATCTGCAGTTTCCCTTCTGCTTTTTGAATATCCTCTGAGGTTTCCTGCTTCATCCGAACCTCCAGAGTATCCGGAAGGATGATATCGCTTTCTTTGGCACCCAGAGAGAGCTTCTGCACCGCAAGGGCCTCATCCAGATCCAGAAATGCTTTTATCTCTGCTTTTGTCTCTGCTCCTGTTGCTGTGCCGTTTGGTGCTCCGTTTGCACCTGACTCGCCGCGGTTATCTTTTACTTCCGCATTCGACGGAGAAGCATCCGACGGAGAGGCTTTTAATGCAGATTTTTTTAATGCAGCTTCTTTTTCTGCTGTTTCCGCAGTATCATCTGACTCCGTTTCAGCCCCGATCCGCTGCAGCGAACTGGCCGCCAATGCCTGCGGCTGCCATTCACATGTGTTCCATATTAATATAGCTGACAATGCAGCTGCTAAAATTCGTTTTGATTTTTTTCTCATACCATTTTCCTCCCACTGAGACAAATTTGCTATTACTCACCACCCGAAAGAGGCGGGAGTCTTCTCGACTGTGATAAACATCAGATTCCCGCAATATTTACATTTTTCGCATAATCTTCTATACTAATAGTATATCAATTACGTGTTTTTCTGAAAACCACCTCGACGCAAATGGTCAAACCTCGACCTAATTGGTTCAGAAGCATCGTGGTGAAGGGAGTGCTGCAGTGATGATGCATATTGCTATTGTGGAAGATTTCGTTTTCGATCAGAAGCATCTGATCGATTTAATACAGAAGGATTTCGAGAAACATGGAGAAATGGTTGATTTTACCTGCTATGAGAGCGGTGAAGCCTTTTTAAAGGCTTTCCGCCCCGGTCTTTTCAACGCTGTATTTATGGATATCATGCTTGCAAAAAACGGTCTGAACGGGATTGAAACAGCCGAAAAGCTTCGAACTGTTGCCGCACGGATCCCTCTTATCTTTGTGAGCAATGAGCGGGATTATTCCCTTGAGGGATACCGGGTACATCCGCTTGACTATCTCTTAAAGCCGGTGGATGCAGACGCTCTGGACTGGTGCCTCAATGAGATCCGCACCTTTCTTTCCGAACCGGCTTACATTGAGATTCAGGCTGTCCTTGGACAGGGGCAGTCATCCTGCCAGCGGATTCTTCTGGATGATTTTTTATACGCGGAAACGCAGAATCACCGCCTGATCATCCACACGTTGCGAGGGGATGTTGCCACGCGCCTCTCCTTTTCGGATTTAATGGCGCTGCTGCCAAAGGGCGGACGTTTTTATATGAGCGGCCGCAGTCTCCTCCTCAATTTTTCGCAGGTGATCTCTGTGGAGGAGGATGGCTCTGTCCGTCTGAAAAACGGTTCCTGCCTTTTCTGCAGCCGTCGAAAGAAAAAAGAGACAAAGGAAGCATTTATGGCATACCTGTTTACCTGTATGCGGAAGGGAATGATAACCGATGAGTAATGCAGGCTTATTTCTACATACTGCTATTAATTTTGATGAAGTTGCAAATGCTTTAGATTATGGGCAAAGAACTTTAGATCATGCAACCTATGCAAAGGTAACGAACGCCTTTAAGAAAATGGCATTCCATTGCCTTCTCTGGATCTTTATATCCATAATCATCGGTTGTGGCACTGTACTGTTAAGTCATCACATCCAGAATCTGAAGACAAATGAATTGCTGACAGCTTATAACGCAACAACTTTTAAAGGAGGAGTACGAACCAGTCCAACCACGGTACTGTATACAGAAGGCAGCTCCTATCAATATGATGTCTCCAAGCTTGGATTGGATCTTGATACAGATTTTCCGCATCAGCGAGCATTAACCTTATTATTAGACGACCAAAACCAGCTAAAAGGCGTGATTTCTAATGATGAATTCAACAAAATTACCGATATATTCGCGTTTGGACTTGTTTTCGGAATGATCGAGATAGCGGTAATCATGATCATCTATGCATTTTTTGTTCGTAAGCATACGTCTTATGGCAAAAAATGGTATGCTTTTATGAAATGGTTCGAAACCAGAGATGACGCCCTGCTTGATATCATACGGGAATAATGCCATGCAAGATTTCTTTTATCTTAATTTCCTGTTACATAAAAACAGTCCCGGCATACAGACACTTCTGTCCATATCGCCGGAACTGTTTTTATTTTTACATGATCTTATTGCGCCAAAGTTCTCTTACTCTCTTACCAACAGAGACTTACCAGTCATCTTTTTCGGCTGTTCCCTTATTGCCCGCGCCAGCTGTCCGTGCCGTCCCAGCTTCCGTCTTCCTTATGTTTTGGTATTTTTTGAAATAGGGCTACCGCAATCCCACTGGCTTTAGACGGTGGGTTAAGGTAGCCGGAAGCGGAGGTTTGTGCTATACTTGCGTTATGGAAACGTGGAAATCAAAAAACAGACACAAATATTTGTTACAGTATCATATTGTTTTCGTATGCAAGTATAGAAAGAAATTGCTGATGTCAAAACAAATATCAGATGATATAAAGCAGTTTTCTTATGAGATATGTCAAAAGCATAAAGTCATTATCAGATATATGGAGACAGATAAAGATCATATTTATTACATGATAGAAACAGAACCAACAATGTCTATCAGTAAAATAGTAAATCTGATGAAGAGTTATACAACATATCATATTTGGAAAAGATATCCAGATTATCTACGAAAACATTTCTGGAAAGAACATACTTTTTGGACGGATATTTTGTCTGCAGTGTAGGAAATGTATCAGAAGAGATGTTGAGAAAATATATAGAAAATCAAGGGTAGGAAGGTGGCGACAGTGGGTGTTAAAAGCATATAAATACAGGATATATCCTAATAGCGAACAAAGAATTCAGATTGCAAAAACATTTGGCTGTTGCCGTTTTGTTTACAATCAGACATTGGCATATCGGAAAGAAATATACGAGAAAGAGAAAAAGTCAGTTAGTAAAACGGATTGTAATAATTACTGTAACAGAGAATTAAAGAAAGACTATGAATGGTTAAAAGAAATAGATAAATTTGCTCTGACCAACGCAATCTATAACATGGACGCTGCATATCAAAAATTCTTTAAGGAACATGCAGGATATCCGAAATTCAAGAGCAAACACGATAACCATAAATCATACACAACAAACTTCACAAATGGAAATATTGCGGTAGATTTTGAGACAGGGAAGATAAAATTGCCAAAATTAAAAGCGGTAAAAGCAAAGTTACACAGGGAATATAGTGGGCAGATTAAGTCAGCGACCGTTTCGCAGGTTTCCAGTGGAAAATACTATGTGTCCATACTTGTAGAAACGGAGCATAAGGAACTGGCACATACAAATCATAACATAGGAATCGATTTAGGACTTAAAGATTTATGTATTACTTCCGATGGGAAGGTATATGAGAATCAAAAAATTATAAAAAAATACGAGAAACAGCTTGTAAAGCTGCAAAGGCAACTGTCACATAAAGGAAAGAGAAGTAAGAACTATTATAAAACAAAGAAAAAGATAGCATTATGCCATGAGAAAATAAGGAATATGAGAAAAGATTATCTGCATAAAGTTTCACATGAGATTATCAGCGAAAACCAAGTGATAGTTTCAGAGAATTTACAGATAAAAAACATGGTAAAAAATCATCATCTGGCAAAAGCCATAAGTGATGTATCATGGTATGAGCTGACAAGACAGTTAGAGTATAAGGCAAAATGGAATGGCAGGAAATACATCAAAATAGATACATTTTATGCCAGTAGTCAATTATGTTCTGTTTGCGGGTATCAGAATCCAGATACAAAAGATTTGTCAGTGAGGACATGGATATGTCCGAAATGCGGAGCAGAACATGACAGGGATATCAATGCCGCGAAAAATATACTGACAGAAGGATTAAGACAAATAGCATAAAGAAATATATAGGGCAGGGACTGCCCAAATTAACGCCTGTGGAGATAGTAGGTTACGAGGTCGATGAAGCAGGAAGCCCATTGGCTTAAGACAATGGGTAGTTCACTGCGATACTTGAATGCGATACCTGCGAGATACTGTCCGTAAGCCATCTTGTCGCGGGCCTTCATGTAAACTCCGGTTGCTGCTGTCAGGGCCGGCGGCATTCCGACCATAAGGTTCGGGTCGTTGATTGCGATCTGCGGAGTCACGCGCCAGTCAACGATCGCCATCTTTACATGCCGGCTTGTATCGGTGATGATACAGAAACGAGTGATCTCAGAAGCAGTTCCGGCTGTTGTGTTGACTGCGATCATCGGGCATAACGGATTGCTGGAGCGGTCGACACCTTCGTAATCTCTGATGTTTCCTCCGTTTGAGGCAACCAGGGCGATCGCCTTCGCACAGTCGTGGGAGGAACCACCGCCGAGGGAGATGATGGAATCACATCCGTTCTCCCGGAAGACCTGTAATCCGGCTTTCACATTCACATCTTTCGGGTTCGGCTCCACTCCGCCGAATACGGTGCTCTTGACACCGGCATCAGAGAGGATCGTCTGGATATTTTCTGCCATACCGTTCTTTGCGAGAAAGGCGTCCGTCACGATCAGCGCTTTCTTTCCACCAAGGCTCTGCATTAAGGAGCCGGTCTCTTTTACGGAATCTTCACCAAATAAGTTTCTAGTCGGTAAAAAATAATAAGTTGTTGCCATAATCGATACCTCTCTTTCCAACGATTAGGGGAATACTTTTTGTTTGATTACTAAAAGTTTGTTTGTATTCCTTTTTATTTTGCTCTGACGTCGTGTTATCACGGACATATGTCTTTGTCGAGAGGGTTTTCAGACTTTTTTTTGCTATTTTATTGTTACATTACAAACAGTTTGTTTTTTGTCGTAACAAGTGAAAACACGCTTTGCGAGTTTTCCCTTGTTATCGCGACAGTCGCCAAGGTCTCGCGCAAGCGCGGACTTTGGCTCGTTGTTCGCGTAAATAAACAGGACTGTCCTGCCAAACCATCTGCTGCCGGCGGCAGCTCCTACCGCGGAAATATCTGGATATCAGGAAACAGCAATCTCCGATATCGAATGAACTCTTCTCATGAGGATATTTTCAACGCAGAAAAAGCGCATTCTGTCTGTCATTGCTAATGTTGTAATGACAGCAGAACACGCTCTTCCATTGCAGTTTTCTATGTCTATCTCAACAGATCCTGCCTGTTAAAATACGTCGTATGCAGCAGCTTATGCGCTTTCTCGCTGCATGGCTCCCCGAGGTATGTCTCGTATACGCGCTTTACCGCCGGATTCTTGTGGGAAAGGCGGATCGGGAGGTTCTTTTCGGCCTCGTAGATGGCTTTCTTCCGCTCTTCCATGATCTTCCAGGTCTTTGGCGGATTTCCGCCTCCACCGATGCAGCCGCCCGGGCAGGCCATGATCTCGATAAAGTGATAATCAGCCTTTCCTTCTTTTATCTTTTCCAGAAGAATCTTCGCATTCTTGATTCCATGAGCTACCGCTACACGGATCTCCGTGCCATTCAGGTTCACAGTCGACTCCTTGATCCCCTTAAATCCGCGCACATCCGTATACTCCAGGCGCGGCATCTCCTGTCCGGTCACAACCGCATAGACGGTCCTGAGTGCCGCCTCCATAACACCGCCGGTCGCACCAAAGATCAGACCTGCTCCGCTTCCCTCGCCGAACGGATCGTCGAACGGGGTATCCGGAAGTTCAGAAAAATCGATCCCGCCCGCACGGATCAGGTTTGCGAGCTCCTGGACCGTGATCGAGATGTCGACATCCTGATATCCGCTGTCACGCATCTCCGGTCTCGTACACTCAAACTTTTTCGCCGTACACGGCATGACGGACGCGCTGCAGATCTCGCCAGGATCAATGCCTTCCCGCTCCGCAAACCAAGTCTTGATCATCGCCCCGAACATCTGCTGCGGAGATTTCGCGGTGGAGAGGTGATCCGTCAGGTTCGGCGCATACGTCTCACAGTACTTGACCCATGCCGGACAGCAGGATGTGATCATCGGCAGAGTTCCGCCGTTTTTCAGGCGGTGCAGAAGTTCCGTTCCTTCCTCCATGATCGTCAGATCTGCGGAAAAATCAGAGTCAAACACTTTGTAAAATCCGAGGCGTTTTAACGCAGACACAAGTCTTCCGGTGCTGACCACGCCCGGCTTTTCCCCGAGTGCCTCCGCAAGTGTGATCCGGACAGACGGGGCCACCTGGATGATCAGCTTCTTTCCAAGCTCCTTCTGCTTCATGAGCCCGTATGTATGGTAATGGACTGTCAGGGCGCCCGTCGGACATACCTGGACACACTGGCCGCAGCCGATGCAGTTCGTGTCTGCGAGCTTCTCGCCGTAAGCCGGGGCAACTAACGTATGGAAGCCGCGATTTTCCTTCGAGAGGACGTTGATTCCCTGGATATCGTTGCACATCTCAAGACATCTGCCGCAGAGAATACACTTCTGAGGGTTTCGCATGATTGCCGGGGAAGACCAGTCCTCCTCCTGATGGCGGATCTGTGTGTCATAGCGGATATCGAGATGCATGCCGAGATCCTGAGCGACCTTCTGGAGATCACATTTTCCGCTCTTCGGACAGACGAGACAATTCTGCGGATGTCTTGCAAAGATCAGCTCCAGGATATTTCTGCGCGCCTTCAAGACCTTCGGGGACGCCGTCTGAACGACCATGCCCTCAGCGACCGGGGTGCTGCAGGCAGTCGGAAGAAGTCTCTGTCCTTCCACCTCCACCACGCAGATGCGGCAGACCGCCTTAATGCTCAGGTCCTCATGGTAACATAATGTCGGAATATGGATACATGCTTTTTTCGCCGCCTGAAGGATCGTCGTTCCCTCTTCCACATCAACAGGCTGGCCGTCTATGATCAGATGAATCATCGGTAAATTCCTCCTTTCCCGCTGCATACCGGACAGAAGTCCTTGTCAATATGGTGCAGGTATGCGTTCCGGAAGTTCTGAATGCTGGTGCGGACCGGGACCGCCGTTGAATGGCCGAGTCCGCAGAGCGCAGTGAGCTGCATCGTCTCTGTCAGCTCGTCGATCTTTTCGAGATCCTGGATCGCGCCGTGTCCCTGGGCGATGCGGTTCACAAGATTGTAGAGCTGCTGACCGCCTTCCCGGCACGGGGTGCATTTTCCGCAGGACTCACCGCGGAAGAAATCAAGGTTGTTGAGCACGATGTCGACAATACAGTTCCGGTCGTCGATCACGAGAATCGTTCCGCAGCCGAGTCGTCCGCCTGACGCAGACACCGAGTCGATATCCAGATTCATGTCGATCTGATCCGCATTGATGATCGCGCCGGAGGTACCGCCGGTCTGGACGCCTAAAAGCTTATGGCCGTCCGGGATGCCGCCGCAGACTTCATAGATGATATCTTTTAAATTCACACCCATCGGAAATTCAAAGACACCTCTCCGGACCACGTTGCCGCAAACCGTAAAGAGCTTCGTTCCCGAGCTATT
>ERZ773259.2139-NODE-2139-length-13544-cov-5.251464_pt1 | contig 13544 bp, 9 predicted proteins | sample MGYA00511961_ERZ773259 | MGnify/ENA primary metagenome ERZ773259 (study PRJEB29015, sample SAMEA2737775) | human gut metagenome | biome: human gut; feature: human-associated habitat; material: faeces | place: China | collected 2012 ...
AAGGCGCCCGTAGGGTGTGCCTTGTGCTGGGATGTCCCGAAGGGACAGGGGGATATCCCTCCGGCACTGCGTGCCACCTCCCTTTTCAAGGGAGACTAAAACTCCTCTGCCCTGCCGGGCATCTCCTCTATGAGAGGAGACTATTTTGTAAAGCCTCCTCTTTTAGAGGAGGTGGCAAGCCGCAGGCTTGACGGTGGAGTCTCGGGCGAACAATGTTTGCCCCTACGGTGTGTTGACACAGCGCCCTTTCCAACTCCAACAAGCAAAAAACGGACAATGTTTCACGTGAAACACTGTCCGTTTTATTTTTATCTGTTGTCCAGACACTGCGAATTACTTCAGCACGGATTCCTGGATGGTGAAGTGCATGGGGATGCCGCCACGCATCATCAGATTCAGTTCGCCCTGGATCAGCGGCAGGAAATAGGACATTGCCTCGTCGCTGATGTTATTGCCTGCCGGGGTGAGGAACTCTCTGGGCAGGAACTTTTCCCGGTTGGCGATCTGGGAGGCATCTGCCGGCTCCATCACGACGGTATAGGGCTTATTGTGGATGCGGCGGAAGATCATGACACGTCCGGTCTCGCCACGGAGCGCACACTGCACGCCGGCTGCACCGATCTGCTCTGCCTCGTCGATATCCGTTTTGGAACTCAAATGGGACGAGCAGCGCTGCATGACGTTCAGTTCCACAGAACGCACCTTACATCCGAAGGTATCACGCACCAGCTGTTCCAGGTACTTGCCGATGCCAGACAGGTACTTATGCCCGAAGTTGTCCACCAGCCCGGACTGCACGCCCTCCGGCACAGAAACGCCCTCAGAAACGGCAACGATGACTGCCTTATGCTTTGCCATTTCCTGCTCCACGTCATGGAGAAAGCGCTCCGCAGAGAAGTGGGTCTCCGGCACATAGACCAGATGCGGCGCAGGTTCGCCGTAGGCGTGCAGCACGGCGCTGGATGCGGTGAGCCATCCGGCATGGCGTCCCATGATCTCCACGATAGTCACTGAGGGGATGCTGTAAACGGAGCTGTCACGGATGATCTCCTGCATGGTGGTTGCCACATATTTTGCCGCAGAGCCAAAGCCTGGCGTATGGTCGGTGATGCACAAATCGTTATCAATGGTCTTGGGAATACCGATGACCTTTACGTCCAGGCTGATCTCCTCAAAATAGGCGGACAGCTTCTGGACGGTATCCATGGAGTCATTGCCGCCGATGTAGAAAAACGCCCCGATTTTGCGGCGTTTCAGCACTGCGGCAATCTTTTCATAGTCGCTGCTGTCCTCGTGATAATCCGGCAGCTTATAGCGGCAGGAGCCGAGGACGGTAGACGGGGTCTGGCGCAGCAGTTCCATGTCTTCGTTGGTGCGGATCATGGTTTTCAGATCAATGAGGTGATCCTGGATAATGCCCTCGACACCGTTCACAGAGCCAAAAATGGCATCGATTGCCGGTTCTTTGAGGGATTCCCGGAACACGCCCACCAGAGAAGCGTTTATGGCACAGGTCGGACCGCCGGACTGAGCAACAGCAATATTCATAGAAAGATCTCCTTTTTCTGCGGTAAAAGTCATTGCATCCCAGAAAATATTCTGAAATGGCGTTCCTTTTTATTGTACCCGATTTTCGTGGCATTGTCAACATTTTACCGAAAGTTTGCAGAATCTGTGGCGGTGGGTCAGCCCGTCGTCCAGCGGAAATGACGACGGCAGACTTGCCCAAGGATGACAAGCCACCGCTGACCTTTCCCCCCGATTTAGCGTTCAAGAAGGGCAGTGTTACGGCGGCAGCAGCCGCCTATAACCCCTCCGGGGGATTTTTGTTGTATGTCACCGAATGACCACACTGCCAGTCGTGTGATACATTGCCGCACAGGACAAGGGCAGGCGAGAGCTTTTCTTTTTTTGCTTCTTTTTTTCTTTTTAGCAAAGAAAAAAAGAAGAGAAATTCTTTGTGAGAAATTTTGCACAAGAAAACAAAAGAAAAGCAAGCACAGCAAACGCCGTATAAAAAACAATAACTATACTCAAAACAGATATTCAGAATGCCAGCGTTATACATACAGGAAAGGGCAAACAAGGGCGTTTGCAAACCTAAGGCGGACAGCGAGGTACGAGCGATTCCGCCGGACGGGTTGCACGAGTTTTCCTTAGGACAGGGTTGCCTGGAACGGGAAAAGTTAGCGGGCGAACAATGTTCGCCCCTACAATTTTCGTTTTCAAAAAAGGGAACGGGGCGATGTGGGCATCGCCCCCTACAAATCCCCCTGTCAGCTACGCTGACATCCCAGCACAAGGCACACCCCTCGGGCGCCTTTTCAAGGGGGACAAGGCAACTCCTCTGCCCTGTCGGGCATCTCCTCTGGGAGAGGAGACTGTTCTTTTGGCTCCCCTAACAGGGCACCCGAAGGGCGTGCCTTGTGCTGAGCTGGCAAGCCGTAGGCTTGACTGAGGGGTTAATCCCTTCGGCGCTACGTGCCGGAGGAGTCAGAAAATCTCGGGCGAACGCTGTTCGCCCCTACGGTGTGTTTGGACAGGTAATTGCCGCTTGCAAAACAAAGCATTTACGCCTCGCCGTCCACCACCTGGGTGGCGGAGCCGTAGGCTTTATAGGGTCTGCCGTTTTCGTCCAGTTCGGCGGTATAGCGGACATGGAAGGGGATACGGTCGGCGGTGAGCGGAATCACTGCCTCCAGGTGCATTGCACCCTGCGCCAGCTTTCTGTGCCATTCCCGGTACATCTCGGCATAGTCCGGCGGAAACAACCCGGATGCGATCACCGGCTCCGGATAATTCTCCAGCAGTTTCGGGAGTCCCAGGTCACGCATACAGCGTGCGCAGGGACGCATCTCCTTCGTATCAATGGTGTATTCCCAGCAGTAAATGTTTGCCTGCTCTCCGGCAGTCCGAAACTTCTTTTCGCTTTCTGCCAGTTCCAGATATGCCGTCTTTTCCTTTGTGATATTCCGAATCAGCACATAAAACAGGTACTGCCCCTTCGATTTTCCGATGAGGTGCAGAGTGCTGGACAGGCAGATGTGATCGTCTCCGCAGCAGGGCGAATAGACAGTCCGCCAGGTCTCGCAGGTCTCATCTTCACCGGACGCAATGGCACGGCGTATGGTCTCCATATAGACTCTGCGCTCCTGCTCGTTGTCGAAGTTCAGATTTTTCTGGTACAGAATCACATCCTGCTGGTTCATATTCATGCCCAGCTCGGTCAGATACTTTTCATTGACACGAAGGGTCTCGATCTCCGGATCGGAAAAGGCGATAATGGCAGCGCCGCCCACAAAATTATAGAACAGCAGGGTCTCCTGGGTGGTGGGATCCCAGAACTTTTCCGCATCCAGCTTATCGCTGAGCTGCATTCCCGGCACGGCAGTATCTGTCTTTGTCTCCGTCAGCAGGCGCAGATATTCCCGTTCCGGCACGGGCTTGGAAAACAGGTAGCCCTGGATATAAATGCAGCCGATGCTCTTGAGGAATTCCGCCTGCTCCACGGTCTCCACGCCCTCTGCGATGACCGGCGTTCCCAGCCAGTTTGCCATGCGGACAATGGAACTAATGATAATGCCGCCTCTGCCGCCGATCTTATTGCGCAGAAAGATCATATCCAGCTTGATGATATCCACTTCGATATCTTTCAGCACGTTGAGCGAAGAATAGCCGCTGCCGAAATCATCCATTTCCACGGTATAGCCCAGGGACTGCAGCCGGGACACGAACCGGATCAGAAAATCGCTGCTGCCGATCACGGCGCTCTCGGTGATCTCCACACGCAGATCAGTCACCGGGATGCCATAGGATTTCCGGATACGCTCCATGCGTTCTACAAAATCGCAGGCATAGACATCGTGCCGGGACACGTTAAAGGAAACCGGCACGTAGGGGACACCCGATTCCCGGCACTCCCGGAGAAACCGGCACGCCTCTTCCATGACGTAGAGATCCAGCTTGGTGATGAGACCGCTGTCCTCGAAAACCGGGATAAACTCGCCGGGCGGCTGGATGCCGAACTGGGGATGGATCCACCGCACCAGCGCCTCTGTGCCGACGATGCGGCGGTTGAGATAGTTATACTGGGGCTGATAATATATCTGAAACTGATGGTCTGCAAACGCCTTTTCCGCATTTTCCAGAACCTCGATCTTATTCATAAAGTGCTTGTCAGAAGTTGTTTCCACGGAAACGTCACATCCTCTCCAAAGTTGTCTTTGCAGTCTCTATTATAGCACACTTTTTGTATAAAATCAACCTTGTTTTTGTTGGAATTTGATTTGTTTTGTGGGAATGGTACAAAAGTGGGAGTGGATAAGACACCCTATACGGCAGCACACGATATTCTGTCAATCAATTGTATGCCTCTTTCTCTAAAATCTGATCGACTGCCTTTAGACACAGCATATAGGCTCTCTTTCCCTGGTGTGTTTCTGTGAGAAGATCCTGCGGAATTTTATGAAGCTTTGCACGAACCGTATTATAGGACATTCCCATGTGAAATTCCAGTTCCTTCTGGGTAATACCGGAGTCAGAAAACAATGCCGCCTGCAGCAAAAGATCATAAAGCTGGTACATAGACTTATCTCCGGCATACGGAAATCTTTTGATCTGGCTTTCATAATGACGCAGGCGTTCAGAACGCTCAGAAAGCGCCTCATAAAGCTGTTTCATGGAAATATCGACAATTTCCAGGAACATTTCTGCAAAAGGTGTCAGATCACCCTTATTGTTATAGTGATTACATATCTTAAAAGCCTCATGGTACTGCGGCAGATGCTCTTTGATCGTATAAGAAAGGCGATAGCCAATCGAACTGTTTAGTTTCTGCGAAAGCAGATAGCTGCTGATAAACCGGCTGGTTCTTCCATTTCCGTCATAAAACGGGTGAATATATCCAAACAGATAATGAAATACTGCGATTCGCAGCAAATAGTCACAGGAATCTGTGTGCAAAAACTGCAATGCCTTTTCCATAACCAAAATGATCTTTTTCTCCGGATAAAGCCCTCTGTGAATTTCTTTGCCGGATGCAGAGCAGACACTTACGCTATCCCTTCGGAAAATTACACCATCCGGCAAATCCTTCGGGTCATTTTCTTTGATCTCCTCATAAAAAATATCATCATATATTTTACGAATGTCTGTTGGCGTTTTTAGAGAAAGCGTCTCTCTCCGCATAAGGCACAAATACTTATTGACAAGCCCTACGAACCGCTCTCGCTTTTTATTTTGGGACAGATCCTGCAAAATTTGGGTGATCTCTTTTCTGGTACTCTGCACGCCTTCAATATGATTTGTCAGCACAATCTCATCCACCAGACAGCGGCTTTGAAATTGATGCAGTGCAATTCCCGGCAAAGTACCGCAAAGCTGATTTACCGCATTATTGGTTCGTTCAACTGAGAGCATCCGTCGATAGAGATCTGTAGTCTGGCAGAAAAATGCCGGATTTTCTCCAATGCAAAGGTCTAAATGTACCGTGTCCGGATCATGAAAACGTTTCTCATATGCCGCAGCATACGCCTGCGGATCCGCATAAAAAAGTTTGCAGAGAGACTTCATGCTTGTCGAATCCTCCTTACTCTGCACATATTACACTTTTCAAAAATGCAGGTTTTTGAAATTTTTACTATGATTATAGCATGTTATTTCTCAAAAATCAAGTTTTTTGAGAAATGTCCAGATTTTCTTCTGTCTTGGTTCTCAAATTTACGCAAATTTGAAGGGAGATAGAACATACTGACCGGGTGTAAAACTGCCGTGTATGCTTTTATTGGATTGCCGTTAGAATACAAAAAAACTCCCGGAAACAACGCTTAACGTCATTTCCGGGAGTTTTCCATTCTGGTGACCCGTACGGGAATTGAACCCATGATTCCGCCGTGAAAGGGCGGCGTCTTAACCTCTTGACCAACGGGCCATATGGTAGCGGCAGCAGGATTCGAACCAGCGACCAATCGGGTATGAACCGAGTACTCTAGCCAACTGAGCTATGCCGCCACATCAAACCAGGTTTCGAGCAGTGTTTTGTACACCATCCTGAATTCCTGCGACTATGATAGTATACTACATTTCCGGATAAAAGTCAAGCATTTTTTTGAAAAACAGCAAAATGCACAATACAGAATTCGAGTACTGCGCATTTCATCTCTGTTTTGCACATTTTTCAAGCCGGACGGCGCTTATTTTTGCTTTGGGCGAAAGACTGCGGCACAGACGACCCCGAACACCATCGCCGCCGTAATGCCGGCAGAGGATGCGGTGAGTCCGCCCATAAAGATGCCCAGAAAGCCCTTTTCGTCCACGGATTCCCGGACGCCCTCTGCCAGAAGATTGCCGAATCCGGTGAGCGGAACGCTTGCGCCGCCGCCGGCGAGTTCCACCAGCCAGGGATAGAGTCCCACGGCAGACAGCGCCACGCCAGCCACCACGTATGCGGTGAGGATGCGTGCCGGGGTGAGCTTGGTGTAGTCGATCAGGACCTGACCCACGGCGCAGAGCGCACCGCCGACCAGGAATGCCCAAAATAGATCCAGTGCCATATTCAGATACCTCCTGCGGTAATTGGAATAAGGGTAGACGTTTTTCTCAAAGCCTCCTCTCATAGAGGAGGTGGCAAGCCGTAGGCTTGACGGTGGAGTTCCGGGCGAACCATGTTCGCCCCTACGGTGTTGTTTTTCCCGGATGACAAGGCAATACTTCTGCCATACAAAAAACGCACTGCCGTCACGCATTTTCCTACCGGTACATCCGTGTGAGTTCCACCAGGTGGGAGATGCCGGGAATGCTTTCGCCCTGCTGGGATGCCGTGGGGGACATGAGCGCACCGGTTGCGGCGAACAGGATCTGCCGCATCGTTCCCGCCTGGAGCGCCGGGAGAAAATGGCCGCACAGCAGGCTGGCGCTGCATCCGCAGCCGGAACCGCCGGCGTGGGTGTCCTGTGTCTCCGGGTCGTAGAGCATTGCGCCGCAGTCCTTATGATTCCGGGTGATGTCAAAGCCCTGTTTCATCACCAGATCGCAGAGCAGTTCGCTGCCCACGATGCCCAGATCGCCGGTGACGATGGCGTCATACTGTTCCGGCGCAGTTTGGGTGGCTTTGAGATAGCGCACGATGGTATCCGCAGCCGCCGGCGCCATGGCTGCGCCCATATGGTTGGCGTCGGTCACGCCCAGATCCACCATAATGCCGATGCAGGCACCCGTGACGCACACCCCGTCCGGAACGCCGTCCGGCTGCTGGAAAATCACAGCGCCCGATCCGGTACAGGTCCACTGCGCCGTAGGCGGCCGCTGACCGCCGTAGGAGAGCGGAAACCGAAACTGGCGCTCTGCCGTGGAAAAATGGGAAGAAGTCACTGCCGCCGTATATTCGCCCACGCCGCCTGCCGCCAGAAACGACGCCGTCAGCAGTCCCTCTGCCATAGTGGAACACGCCCCGTAGATGCCCAGCAGGGGAATCTCCAGCGGGCGCATTCCATAGGTGGAGCCGATGCACTGGTTCATGAGATCGCCGGCGCAGATGCAGGAGAGGTCGCTGTCCCGGAGTCCGGACTTTTCCAGCGCCAGCTGCACCGTGCGGCGCTGCATGACGCTTTCCGCCTGTTCCCAGGTCTCCTGTCCGAAATGGGCGTCGGGTTCTACACAGTCGAAACAGCTGCCCATGGGACCGTCGCCCTCTTTCTGACCCACGGTGCTGGCGTAGCTGATGATGCGGGGCGGCTGGGGATATTGAAAAACGCCCCGGGCAAGATTACGTACCATTCGAATCACCTCGATGGTAGTATATCCGGGACGTTGGGAATTATGCGAGTGAGAATGCAAAATAAAATTGCATTGCCACTCGTGTGATACATTGCCGTTTGAAGTAAGGGTAGGCGAAAGCGGCGGGTCAGCCCGTCGCCCAGTGGAAATGGCGACGGCAGACTTGCCCAAGGATAGCAAGCCGCCGCAGACCTTTCGCCCCAATTTAACATTCAAAAAAGGACAGTGTCACGGCAGACAAGCTGCCTATAACCCCTCCGGGGGATTTTTGTTATATGTAATCTAATGGCAGTTACACTGCCATCCGTGTAATACATTGCCGTACAGAAAAAGGGTAGGCGGGAGCTTTTCTTTTTTTGCTTCTTTTTTTTCTTTTCAGTAAAGAAAAAAAGAAGAGTAACTCTTGGGAGAATTTTTTGAAAAAGATTGACGGGCGAACAATGTTCGCCCCTACAGATTTGCGTGGCAAACGCCATAATAATAACGTCAACCGCCTGCACAAGAGACAGTCAAAAAAGCAGCGTTATAGGTACAGGAAAGGGCAAACAAAGGCGTTTGCAAGCCCCAGGCGGACAGCGAGGGAAACGAGCGATTCCGCCGGACGGGTTGAACAAGTTTTCCCTAGGATAATATATTCCCCTGCCCTGTCGGGCATCTCCTCTTTTCTTTTGGCTCCTCTACAGAGGATGTGGCACGCAGTGCGGTCGGAGTCGCTAGGCTTGACTGAGAAGTCTCTCATCCCACATGATAAAAAATCGCCCTGCCTGCGAAGAATCCCCCACGAACAGGGCGAATATTTCTTGTAAAAACAGCGCTCACATTGCTGTCCGGTTTTCCAGCGCCTTGAACAGCGTCACCTCGTCGGCATATTCCAGCGAGCCGCCTACCGGCAGACCGAATGCCAGACGTGTGACCTTGACTCCCAGCGGTTCCAGCAGCTGCGCCAGGTACATGGCGGTGGCATCGCCCTCCACGGTGGGGTTCGTTGCCATAATGACCTCCCGTACCTCGCCGCTCTGCAGCCGTGCCAGCAGTTCCCGGATGCGCAGCTTGTCCGGCGTCACCCCGTCAATGGGGGAAATCAGACCGTGCAGCACATGGTATACTCCGGTGTATTCGCCGGTGCGTTCCAGCGCCGTGACATCCTTGGGACTCTCCACCACGCAGATCACGCTGTGGTCACGCTCATCGTCCGCACAAATGGGACACATCTCCAGATCCGTCAGATTCTGACAGCAGGGGCAGTAATGGATGTCCCGTTTTGCGGCAAGCAGTGCGTTGGCGAACCGCTCCACGTCCTCTTCCGGACGGGAGATGATGGAATACGCCAGGCGCTGTGCTGTTTTCAGCCCGATGCCCGGCAGCTTTGCGAACTCCTCCGCCAGAAGCTCCAGCGGAAGCGCATTGTATCCAGCCATTCTTACCGATCAAAACAGACCCGGCAGAGAAACACCGCCGGTGATCTTGCTCATCTCTGTCTCTGTGGTAGCCTCTACCTGGTTCACTGCCTCGTTGACAGCGCTGATAATCAGATCCTGGAGCATCTCGATGTCCTCCGGATCAACGACCTCCGGCTTGATCTCCAGTGCCTTGACTGTCTTTTTGCCGGTTACAGTTACGCTGACTGCGCCGCCGCCTGCGGTTGCAGTAAACTCACGACTCTCGATGTCCTCCTGAAGTTCGGAGATCTCGTCCTGCATCTTCTGTGCCTGACGGATCATTGCGTTCATATTCTGGGCGCCGCCCTGGTTCTGTTTCGGTAATCTTGCTCTCATGAGATAATCTTTCCTTTCAGTATAGCAATATATCACAGCGCTTTATCGCTGATTTTGATATTTTGAAAATGTCCCCCTTGAAAAGGGGGATGTTAGCAAAGCTGACAGGGGGATTTTGCTTTTTCACTCCTCTGTCCGCTCTGTGAACATCTGCCTTTCTTTTTAAGGCAACACACAAAACAAATCAGCTCTATCCAAACGCTGTCTTGTCTTTCGCATCACTTCGGATGCGGTTTTCACAGTATTATTCGTTCTCCACAGCCGTATCCAGATGGTTTGCCATGGCTTTCTGCACCAGGTTCTGCGCCTTGGATGCCTGCTGTTCCGGCTCGCTGCACTTGGCACGGATGTTATACTCCACGCCCAGGAACTGCTTGACAGTCTCCCGGAGCGAAACGGCGTTTTCCTTGCTTTTCAGCAGCGTGAGGAAAAACCGGTTTTTCGCCACGATCAGCATGGTATTCCCTGCCACAAACGCCGAGGATTCCGCCAGACTGCCGGAGACCGCCGGGTTGACTGCCTGGTATGCTGCCAGGATGTCTGCCCAGTTGCCCACCGGCTTGAAGTCCGAGGCTTTCAGCGGCTTGGATTCCGCCGCCGGAGATTCGCTTTCTGCCGGCTGGGCGGCAGGCGTTTCCGGCACAGCCGGCTGTACCTGCGGTGCAGACGGAGCGGCAGCCTGTACCGGAGCGGTCTGCACCGGGGCAGCCAGATGCGGCACGGCAAGCTGCAGCAGCGCCATTTCCAGTTCCACACGCTTGCCCGGATTGCGCTGCATCCGCTCCCGGCAGTCCTGTAACAGTGCGATCTGCCGCAGGATGGTATCCAGGGACGGCTGACGGGTCAGCTCTTCCAGCCGTGGCTGCTCGTCCGGGAGACAGGTCAGCAGTTCCGGCTGTCCCGACCCGGATTTCAACAGCATCATGTTTCGCAGCTGTTCCAGCAGTTCGTCACAGAGCCGCACCATGTCCTTGGACTGGTCGTAGAGCGCCCCGGTGATCTCCAGCGCCTTTGCCGCATCCTGTGCCTGGACAGCCTCCAGAATGGCAAACACGCTGTCCCGTCCGGCAACTCCGGCAGCCGCTGTGACCGATGCCGCCGTGATGGCATCGCCGCCGGATGCACACTGATCCAGCAGAGACAGGGCATCACGCATACCGCCGTCCGACAGATGTGCGATCAGCTGCGCCGCCGCCGGGTCGAGAGACAGGTTCTCCTCGCCGGCAATATAGGTGAGCCGTGCCGCAATGTCAGCAGTGCGGATGCGGTGGAAATCATAGCGCTGGCAGCGTGAAATAATGGTCGCCGGCACTTTGTGGACCTCCGTGGTCGCCAGGATAAACTTCACGTATTCCGGCGGCTCTTCCATGACCTTCAGCAGAGCGCCCCAGGCGCTGGGAGACAGCATATGCACCTCATCGATGATATACACCTTATAGCGGCAGCGCTCCGGCAGATACACCGTACCTTCCCGGAGATCCCGGATGTCCTCCACGCTGTTGTTGGACGCTGCGTCGATCTCGATGATGTCTGCCAGCGCTCCACGCTCTGCGTCCCGGCAGATCTCGCATTCCAGACAGGGATTCCCTTCCGGGGTGCGGTGTTCGCAGTTCACCGTCTTTGCCAGGATACGGGCGCAGGTGGTCTTTCCTGTACCACGGGAGCCGGTAAAGAGGTAGGCGTGGGCTGTTTTTTCTTCCCGGATCTGATTCCGGAGCGCTGTGGTGATGTGCGGCTGTGAGATCACATCGTCAAACGACCTCGGCCGCCACTTCCGATACAATGCTTGATACAACCCTTACACCTCCCAGCAGAAACGCATTTTTGCGTCAAAAAATTCCGGAACATAGGTGTGCAGGTTTGCTGCGGCACACAAACACATCCGCTTAATGCTGCTCGGTCCCCCGCCTGACATGGTTCACGGTGCTTTGTTGCACAGGACCCGCACACCTATATTCCGGAATCCGTCCTGATGTCAACGCATCAGATAATTGTATTATAGCATACTCTTACAGAAATTGCAAGTGTTTTTCGAAAAAAACCACAGAAATTCCTATGGCAGCATTGTACAAAGCTTTTGCGGTGCTGTCTTTCCTCTTATCGCTCTTCCAGCGGCACATATTCCTGCGGCTCTGCCACGGAAAGATATGCCGGGCGAATGATCTTCCGGCAGTTGATGAGTTCTTCCAGCCGGTGCGCCGACCAGCCGGCGATGCGTGCAATGGCGAAGATGGGCGTAAACAGATCCATGGGCAGCCCCAGCATCCGATAAACAAAGCCGCTGTAGAAGTCCACGTTGGCGCAGACACCTTTATAGATCTTCCGGTTCTGGGTGATGACTTCCTTGGCGAGACGCTCCACAGACGCATAGAGCTGGTACTCGTCGTGGCAGCCCTTTTCGTTGGACAGCTGTTCCACAAAGGATTTCAGAATTACGGCTCTGGGGTCGGAGACGGAGTAGACCGCATGACCCATGCCGTAGATCAGACCGCTGTGGTCGAAGCCCTCGCCCCGGAGCAGTCCCTGGAGATATGCCCGGAGTGCGTCCTCGTCCGTCCAGTCGGGACAGTGCTTTTTCAGATCCTCGAACATTTCCATGACCTTGATGTTTGCGCCGCCGTGTTTCGGTCCCTTCAGCGAACCCAGCGCCGCCGCAATGGTAGAATAGGTATCCGTTCCGGAGGAGGAGACCACGTGTACCGTAAAGGCAGAGTTGTTGCCGCCGCCGTGTTCTGCGTGCAGCACCAGGCAGAGATCCAGAAGTTTTGCCTCCAGACGGGTGTATTTGCCGTCCGGGCGCATCATATACAGAATATTCTCCGCAATGGAAAGGTTCGGGTCGGGATTCCGGATGAGCATACTCTTGTCGTTCCGGAAGTACATGGATGCCTGATAGCCGAACACCGCCAGAGACGGGAACTGTGCCACCAGCTGGATGCACTGCCGCATCACATTGGGCAGACTGGTGTCATCTGGCTTGGGGTCATAGGCGTGGAGCGCCAGGACGCACTTCGCCATGGTGTTCATGATATTGTCGCTGGGCATCTTCATAATAACGCCGCTGTTGAAGTGGTTGGGCAGTTCCTGATAGTCTGCCAGCAGCCCCTTGAACTGGCGGAGCTGTTCCTCCTGCGGAAGATGTCCCATGAGCAGCAGATAGACGATCTCTTCGAACCCAAAGCGGTCATGGGTGATAAAGCCCTGCACCAGCTCTTCGATGGGGATGCCACGGTACAGCAGCTGTCCCGGCGCAGGCACTTCCCTGCCGTCCACCATCTGGGTCGCAGATACCTTGCTAATAGTCGTCAGCCCGGCACGAACGCCCTTGCCGTCCAGGTCACGGAGCCCACGCTTTACCTCATGTTTCACATAGAGTTCCTGCTCGATCTCATAGTGGGGCGCTGCATCGGCAGTCAGCTGATCCACCAGCTGCATATCGTGCTTATATTGTGTAATCATTTTCTGGATCTTCTTGGAGTGTAACAGTGTTTCTTTTTTCATCTTATCAGTCCTCTCTCGGTTGGGACAGCCCGGGGCAATTCCGTCTCGGCTGTCTCTGCTGCGTTTCTCGTGCCGGCAAAACTGCACCGGAAATCTCCGGCGGCTCTGCCCATCTACCCCGACTGTGCAGAATGCAACACTTTGTGAACATTCTGCATAATAGCATCATAAAAAAGTTGATTACTTTTTATTATACCCATTTTCGGCGGTTTTGTCAAGTCGGGGAAAGAAAATCAATTTTTATAGAGGTGGATTTTCGATATTAAAGTACCTGTAGAACTTGTCTTGTTCATAGGCTCCCCTAACAGGGGAGCTGGCAAGCCGTAGGCTTGACTGAGGGGTTATCCCCCTGTCAGCTTACGCTGACATCCCAGCACAAGGCACGCCCTTCGGGTGCCTTTTCAAGGGGGACATATCGACTCCTCTGCCCTGTCGGGCATCTCGTACTGAGCGGTCCCCTTTGTCACCTACGGTGACATTTCCCCACCCCGTGGG